>Ga0209066_10000072_pt1 | contig 141173 bp, 90 predicted proteins | sample All_14_2_FD_187198 | JGI IMG/M metagenome (GOLD analysis project Ga0209066, IMG submission 187198) | Freshwater microbial communities in response to fracking from Pennsylvania, USA - Allegheny Zone_MetaG_DW_15 (SPAdes) (version 2) ...
TCACCAAGGTGGGAGCGGGCACGGTGCGTCTTCTGGGCTCCAGCGCCGGGGACAGCACGGTGGAGGCCCTGAAGATGCTTGGCGGCACTCTGATCATGACCGGTTATGATGTGAACGCCAGCCGCCGAGTGGGCAATGGGGCGGCGCTCACAATGAGCGGCGGCTACCTCATCGTGGATGCCACGGCAGGGAGCGCGCAGGAGGACTTCAGCGACCTTACCCTGAACTCCGGGGGTTCGCGCCTTGCCGTGCGCGGGAATGCCACGGTGAACATCAATTCCGCGATCACGCTCAACCCAGCCTCGGGCGTGACAATGGCGTTTGTGGAGAACGGCGGAGGGGTGATCAACATCTCCGCTCCTGGCCTTACGACCACGGATGGTGAGCGCTTCGGCTACTGGGCGGTCTACGGCAACGCGCTCGGGCAGGTGACCGACTGGGCGGCACGCGAGGGGACCACGGGTGTGAAGGCGTTCACCGCGTATGACGTGAACTCCTTTGCCAGCGGCAACAACACGGAGGTGACCACCTCGGCGAATCTGGCCGCGGACACAGCCACTAATTCGATCAAGTTTGGCGCTGCGGCGGACCTGAATGTCGGCGGTCACACGCTGACGGTGGAAAACGGCGGGATGCTGGTGAGCTACGCTGCCGGGGGCGCTGTGAACATCACCAACGGCACGCTCACGCGCAGCGGTGCGGGCGACATTTTGCTGCACAACTACGGCACGGGCATCACGACCATCGGGGCGAACATCACCAACAGCGGAGCAGGAGTGGTGAATCTGGTGACCGGCGGGGTCGGCACGACCGTGCTCACCGGAAACAACAGCTACACCGGGGACACGTACATCAACGGTGGGACGCTGCAGATCTCCAGCGAGTCACAGCTCGGGAACATCGACGGAAGCATTGCGCGGCTGGTGCGTGAGTACAACGGTTACAACAACGGTGGCAGCAAGACCAATTCAGCCCTCTACTTCCTCGGCGGCGGCAGCGGTTCCGGGGCGGCGGGCCTTTTCAGCACCAACAGTGGCCAGAACGTGACAACGACGACACTGACCAATGGCGGCTCTGGCTACACCAGCGGGGTCTATGTCAACACCCTTGCTAATGGCACCGGCAATGCCGGCATCTGGGCGATTTTGGACAGCGGCAATCTGCACATCGACGGGGGCACGCTGGCGACGACGGACGACATCACGCTGAACGGAGCGCGCACGATCTTTATCGGAGCGAGCGGGGCCACGTTTGATGTGGCGGCGGGCAAATCGCTCACCATCAACGGGTATATCGTAAGTGATGTGACCGACCTGATCCCTGGAGACGACAATCCGATTGATCTGACCCGCCCACTGGTCGGCGGCCTGGCGGTGGAAGGAGGAGGCACGCTGGTGCTGACGGGAGCGCCGGACAACACCTTGCGTGACTACATGTACAATGGGTACAACTCCCTGACTTTGATCAACAACGGGACGATCAGGATCGCCGGCCTTGCCTCTACTTCGATCAGTGCCTTGGGGACCTACAGCGGGTGGGCGGACAGCACTTACATCGGGCCGAACGGCAGCCTGTTGATGAACGTGGCCAATGGGGACAGCTACATTTATGACTGGCTTACCCTGGACGGCCAGGGCTACCAGGGCGGCGGCACAATCCAGACCCTCTCAGGCATCGGTGCCGTGCGTGCGACCTATATTCGCGGCCAGATCAACGTGTTGAGTGATGCGGTTTTCAACCTGCGCAACGGCAGCAATATCTATCTTCAGAATGGCGGCGGCGAAGTGATCGGTTCAGCCGATATCATCAAAATTGGCCAGGGTGACTTCCGCTTCTACGGAAACAGTCCGCATTGGACCGGCAGTTATCTCCAAGCCTCCGGATCAGGCCATTTGTATGACGGTTCCGCCTTGCAGGGCATGGCCAGTCTGGTCTTGCAGCGCAACAGCTACTTCGCCATCAATGCAGACAGCACCTCGTCGGACGAGCTGCGTGACCGGCTTAACGACGACCTGCCCATCTATACGAACGGCTACATTCGCATGCGAATTGAGGCGTACAGCAGCGTCTTTTCGGGTATTGAAAAGGTGGGCACGGCCAATGTGCTCGCCGGCCAGCTGGGGCTGGAGGTGGATCTGGGGACCACTCTTTCCGGCGGAGCGCCTGTGCTGGGGGGCGGCTATGCAGGCTGGCACTTCACGGAAATCGTGCGCAGTCTCGGTGCCAGCGTTCAATTGCGCGGACTCGATCCAGGCACCAGGTTTGCTGACAGCAGCTTCAACGCCAACGCACCTTCCAGCGCGAATGCAAACGTCCAAGTGGTTCAGGTGGACATTCTGCCCACGCTCGTCGGCAGCGGCGACGGCAGCAATGGGAATGCCGCCATCGCCCCCGGTTTCTATGGCGGCGTGCGCCCGAACTGGTTCAAGGCGGACGGCACTGGCACGGTTTACAATGAAGACTACATCGCCGGTCGTCTGGTGACGGCTGACACCAACAGCGCGGGAGAGCATTTCCTGAGGCCGCTGCTGGACTCAGAGTACAAGGAAGTGGGAAGCCCTGACTATACGCAGACGACCTCCATCAGGCTGGAGGATGAGGGCATCAGCGCCGATCAGAACCTCAAGATCGTCGGTGTGACCAGTGACAGCCTTGGTGTCAATGAATTCACCAACCGTCAAAACTCCCTCCTCACGCTGGGATCGATCGCGGCCGACTGCACCCAGCCGGATGGCATCAACCTGGTCATCAACTCCCTGACCTTTGCGTCTGAATCCTTTGGCAGCGGGATCAATGGCAATGGCAACTGGACATCCCTGATCATCGCAGACGGGGCCACCCTCCGAATCAATTCGGGCGTCATCATGGAGTACAACACCGGTGTGCAGAACATGCACGGTGCCGCCTACAACGGGAACCTCAACATGGACATCCGCAGCTCCCTCAACGGCGGCTCGACGGACTTCAACGGCATGGAGGCCAATTTCTACATCGGCGGCATCTGGGCGCATTACAATACCACGGACGCCATCGATGCCTACAAGGCCACGGATACTGACAACAACTACTTCTACATGAACTCGAGCATCGTGAATGCTGTCGGCCTGACAAAAACGGGCGGCGCAGCACTGTTCCTCGGTGCCGTGAACTATTACACCGGTCTGACCAGCGTGAACCAGGGAGCCCTTTACCTCCGTCACGACAAAGCCCTCGGCTACAGCACGCAGGTGAATGTGACGGGTGCCGGCACCTTGGTCATCGGACTGGGCGCTCGCATCACGGGTGCGGACATTTACATTGGTGCGATCAACGGCATCAACAGCGCGCTCCAGATCGAGAACAACTCGGTGTGGGCTGGCAATATCATCATCGACAATGTGGATGCCGGCGGGGCCACGGCGTATGCGCGCAGTTTCCTCCCGCGTATTTTCAGCAATACCGTCGGCCTCGCCAGCATTGATGGCAATATCTTTGGTGGTGACACGGTGATAGGATCGGGGGCTCGGACCGATTCACGCATCTTCAGCACCTATACCGGACAGATGGGTCTGCTCTATCTCAACGGTGTCGTGCAGGACAACGCGGCGGGCGCTGTGACCGGCCCGATCGACATCTACAACCAGTCGCAGGTGCTGCGGATGGAAGTGTCTGCCACCAACGATGAAGCGGCGGTGCAGATCGGCCAGCAGTACAATGCGGCGGGCCGGATTAACATCAACCGTGGGACGCTCTACTACTCTGGCACTGGGGATTTCTACACGGCGGATGCGGCAGCCACGGTGAACTCCAACCCGCTGAATCCGATGATCGGCCTGCAGATGGGAGGCCGGTCGCTGACATCTGACAATGGTCTTGGAACGGCAAACCTGGGCTTCTTTCTGCTCAATGCCGGTTCGAACTTCAATCTTAAGTCGTGGCAGGTTGGAGGTGACATGAATGATCCCGAGAACTATGCCGGGAACTACACCTATGGCCTGAGCAATTCAGTGGGCAACAGCACCATCGGTGGTGTGAACTTGTCGGGAGCTGTGAACTTTGGCACAGGCGAAGGTTCGGTGATGTTCAACGCGAACCGTGGATTTATCTCCGGCACGACCACCACGATCAATACAACCAGCGGCTCCGCTGCGGCCACCGTCAATACCAAGACCGATATTTATGTGGGCATGTTTATCACCGGAACGAACATCGCGCCAGGGACTTACATTTCAGCCATTGATCCCTACAGCAACAAGGTGACGCTGAGCAAAAATGCTCTTGGCACGGGATCGAACCAACCGCTGAGCTATCCTGGCAATGATCGTGATCTCGGGCTCTTTGCCGCAAGTGGTGGTGAAGTGAACTTCATGACGAACTTTTTGGACGGTGGTGCATTGGTGAACTCCTCCATCACCAAGCAGGGCGGCGGCCAGGTCAATCTGCTGGGCTCCAGCGCCGGTGACAGCACGGTGGAAGGAGTGAACGTCATGGGCGGCATTCTCGCCCTGGCCGGTTATGACACGAATCTGAACCGTCGCGTGGGCAATGGCGCTTACCTCACCCTGGCAGGCGGCACGCTTGTCATGGACGGCAGCGGGGCCTCCTTCACGGAAAATTTCGGCACCCTCAAGATCAACCAGGGAGGAAATGCCATCGTTGCTGCTGGCAACGGCACCTCGAACTTTGGCACCCTCAGCATCGCGGGCTCATCCATCACCCGCGCGGCGGCCGGAACGATTCACTTCCAGTCCATCGCCGGGGGCATCATTAACTTCTCCAATGCTGGTATGAAGAATGTGGCCCGCCTTGGATCTTACGCGACCTTTGGTGCCAACGCCGTCTTCTCCGGCTATGCCACTGACTGGGCGGCGACAGATGCTTCTGGCAATGTCATCGCCTATACAGGCTACGCGGACGACAGCTTCGGAGCTGGATTGCAGACGAACGTCGTGGGTGCCGGCCTCATTGCCGCAGCCACCAATTCGGTCCGCTTCAATGACGCAGGCGGTACGATCACAGGGGGCACGCTCACCTTGAATGACGGCGGTTTGCTCATTACCAGCAACTATGCCGGCGGCAGCCCCATCGCTGCCGGTGTGGGAGTCACCACCAGCGGCGGAGTGGATCTGTTGATCCACAACTTTGCCATCGGCGTGGTCAACTTTGACGGAAGCATCACGGGTGCGCAGAACGTGGTATTCACCGGCACTGGCGAACTTGCCTTCACTTCGCCGAGCAACGTCAGCAGTACTGTGCTCACCAGCACCACGACCAACAATTCCTACATCGTCACAGTGGCGGACACTTCCGGCCTGGCAGCGGGAATGGATGTGAGCGGGGCAAGCGTGGCCGCAGGCACGAAAATCCTCAGCATCACCAATGGCACGACACTTGTGCTGACGAAAATGGTGACCGCCCCTGGGTCCAACGACCTTACCTATTCTTCCACGACCTACACACCCGCAAACACCTACACAGGGGCCACGCACGTCACCGGTTCGGCGGTCGTTTCTTTCAATGATGTGGGTGTGTTTGGTTCGACCTCCGGCTTCTTTCTCAACGGCGGCACGTTGAATTACACGGAGATCGGAGCCACCAGCGCCGCGCTCACCCAGCACATCACCCTCGGCGGCAACAACGGCATTCTCAGTGTCTCTGATCCAGACAGTGTCCTGGTTATTCGTGGTGCTGCGAACCAGTTCTCCTCTGAAGCCAGCAACATCATCACCTCCTATGGCACCAACAATCCCAACGCCGGCGGTTTGCAGATCGTGGGTTCAGGCACGGTGCAGTTTGGCGACCGCAGCGGATACTTCAACAGTACCACGCAAGATCTGCTGGGGGTGGTCAACAACTACACCGGCCTGACGATCCTCGGGGACGGCATCAACGCCTTGAGAGTGGACATCCAGGGCAAGGGCGACAACAATGCCTATTACAATCTGTTCGGCACCACCCAGTCCTGGGCGGATGGCACCATCATCAAGAACAATGTGACCGTTGAGTTCTCCATGGTTCGTGATGCGAACCGCACCGGGCAGCTTCGGTTCCGCGAGTGGTTCCAGATAGGGGAGAAAGCCGGTGATCAAATCCTCTTTGACGGCAGCACCCAGCGCCAGCCCACCTTTGACGGCATTCTGAACATCATCGGCGACCTGACCTTCCAGACTCAGGGCAACCGCTATGGCGATGCCGGCAGCACCGGCAACTCCGAGTTCCTCATCAATCCCAATGAAGGCGGTGTGATGGGCAGCGGCAACATCATCAAGCTTGGCGACGGCAACCTGCGCTTTTACACCCCGCTGCACGAGTGGACGGGTGATCTCGACATTCAGGACGGTTTCCTCGGCCTGCAGATGAACTCCGGCGCGATCTTCAACCCGACCGGAAAGATCTACTTTGGTGATCCGACCGCGGCACAGACTTCATCGATCCAGATGCGCATCGAAAACCGTTTCTTCGGCAACAACAACATTGGCATTGATGCTCCTAACATGGATCTGACCGTCAATCGTGATATCATCGTGCGGGATAACATCAGGCAGCTGGTCAGCATTGCAGCAGGCTATCTGCCCACCAGTGCCACGATTCATTTCACCAATGAAATCAACGTGGGCTCCGGTTCATCAAGCTATGTCCGTTTCTATTATGAAGATGGTACAAACACCGTCACTTCTGCCTACCGCACTCAACTTGACCCCGAACTGGTCGGCCACGTGCAGGAAACAGTCTTTGACATCTCGGGGAACATCGTCGGCGGCAACCGCGTCGTCATTGATGCGAATAATTACGGTGTTTACCCTGACGGCCCTCCTGTAGGCAACGGCGCGCTGTTCATCATGCTGCTTAATGGAGATAATTCCGGATACAGCGGCATCTTCAGCATCGGCAATGACAGCTCAACCACCTATAATCCTGGTCGCAATTCTATTCTGCGGATTGGGAGTTCCACGGCACTGGGATCCAATGGCCAGATTGATTTCCGCAACGGCGGCACCTTTCAGATCGGGGGCAACAGCATGACCTTCACTCAAAATTTCCTGTTCACTGGCGGAGCTGGTAATGAGACTACGGCGGGCATCGAAAACGCCTCTGGCACGGCGGCGGTGATTACTTTCGACTCGGGTGGTCAAACGGGGCCGTCCTACCAGGACGTCGGAGTCGGACTTCGTGACGGCGTGGCTCCCGGCCTCTTCGGCGGCGGCGCAGCAGCGCTTACGGTGGTGAAGATCGGTGCAGGAGACACGGTGTTCGGTGCCAGCACGGGCGGTGGTGCCATCGCAGATTCTTTCAGCAACTACACCGGCAACACGCTGGTGCAGGAGGGAACATTGTATGCCGGAAGCTTCAACTCCTTCTCGCCTAACTCTCGTTTCATTGTCAGCAGCGGCGCGACTCTCAGCCCACATTGGGATCAGGCCGGCACGGGCTTCGATGTCACCATCGGCTCGCTCTCTGGCGTGGAGGGTGCCGCAGTCAATATTGACACCTCCACCCTCAGAGTCGGTAATGACAATACCAATGATGCGGATTTCGCCGGGGTCATCAGGGGCTTTGACAGCTTCTTTTACAAGGTCGGCGGTGGCACTCAGACCCTCTCAGGGGTGAATACCTTTGGGGGCAACGTGGCGGTGGTCCAGGGTGCGCTCATTGGCAGCAACAACTCCGCTTTTGGTGCTTCCGGAAATCTCATCTATCTCGGGGGTGTCACTGGCCTCAGCAATGGAGTTGTAGATGCCAAAGTGGAGCTCCTGCTCTCTGGCACGGCGTCTGATGTGGTGAGCCCGGTCCGCATGAACTCAGTTGATGGCAATGACGAAGGCATCACGGTGATCGGCACCCGCGAAACCAGCGGCACCTACGGTTTTGGCACGGGCGGCACGGTGACACTTTATCAGGATGTCTCGACCAATGTGTTCTTCGAAGCGGACGGAAGTTCAACCTTCAAGTTTGGGGACCAACTGCTCGACGGGGGCTTCAATGCAGCGACCAATGTGGTGAAGGTTGGTGCCGGCACGGTGGAGTTGCACGCGAAAAACGTCTATGGCCGATACGATTTCTTCTCTCCCACAGACTTCCTCGCCGGCGATGTCGCGATCGACGGTGGCACCGTGGTCCGGCATGGCACCATCAGCATCTTCAACAACGATGCACTCGCCACCACTGCTGTGGAGCTCGGCGACACTCGTTATGACCTCGCCAGCGCCTATCTGGCCACCACCGGATCGCTCATCACCAAAGCCAACGGCAGCTACGATGCCAGCAGCGATGGTGCCGGTGGTTTTGGCAGCGGTGCCTTCCTCAATGTCAATGCCACGGTGGACGGTGTGGCGATCACCGCCGCTGACATTGGCAAGCGGATCCTGGTGAAAGACGAAAGCACGAATCCAGAGTACAACGGCGTGTATCAGGTCGTCAGCGTGGACGCCACATGCGGCCAGATGAACCTGGTCCGGGTGTCCGACTTCGACGAATCGACTGAAATGCTCTATGGCAGCAGCATTGCGGTCACCAACGGCAGCACCCAGGCGGGGTTGCAGTTCTTCCAAGCCTCTTCGGATGTGTTTAGTGTGAACGCCGCCACGACAGATCCGGTGCACTGGCTGCAGGACATTCCAAACGCCGATGTGGCCCTGCTGGCAGCCACCGGCGGCATGACCATCCTCAATAACATCGACATCAACGACACCAACGGCAGCGGCAGCACGCTGCTCGGCGGCACCTTCACCAGTGGCACCACCTACTTCGGTGGCAACGTGACGCTGCAGCATTCCACCCTCCCCGGCGTGGACAACATTCGCGAGCTGACCCTCGTCTCCTCTTCGAATGACGAGGCGGTTGTGACCGGTGAAAAGGGCGTGGTGTTCTCCGGGGTGATCTCCGAGGCCCAGGCCGGCGACACACTGAGCGTGAACAAGCAGGACACCGGCACGGTGACATTCACCAACAACAACACCTACACCGGCAAGACCACCGTCACCGAGGGCACATTGGCCCTGGCGGGAGCGGGGGATGTCTCTGGCACCAGCTGGATCGAGGTCAACAATGGAGCTACCTTTGATTTCTCCAACACCACATCGGGTGACTTCACCTATGACCACACTCTCAGCGGCTCCGGTACGGTGGAGGCCGGCTCGGGAACCCTGTACGTGGGCACCAATGGCGGTGTGGGAGTCCTGAGTCCCGGCATGTCTTCGGATCCCACCAACAGCAGCACCGCCGGTGACGGCATTGGCGTTCTGACGGTCAACGGCAATGTGGTCCTTGCGGGAGATGCCACGGGAGTGGATCGCCTGACCCTGCAGATGGGTGCCACCAATGGCGCGGACTACAACGACGCCGCCAATGTCGCCGCGCACATGGGAGCAGGGGATTTGACCGCTTATCTCAATTCGCAAGGCGCCTTCTATGACACCCAGACCGGCGGCAATCACGACCGCCTTGTCGTCACTGGCAACTTTACTTTAAACAGCGGAGGGCATGTCTCATTTACCAGCACAGCCAGTGATTACCAGCCCGTGGTTGGGGATGTGTTTAATCTGATCGACTGGTCGTCGGTCACTGCCAATGGCTTTGATGTCGGCAATGGCGGCAACTATCGCAATGGCGGATTGCTGGGAGATCTTGCTCTGCCAGATTTGAGCCTCTCCGGACTGGTCTATGACACCAGCTTGTTCACCAGCTACGGCATCGTGGTTGTGGTTCCGGAGCCCGGCCGCATGTGTCTGCTGCTGTTCGGCTTGACCGCCTTGTTCTGCCGCCGTCGCCGTCGCAGGTGAGATCTTGGTAAGATGCAGATTGGTTGATCCTGCGGGCGCGTGCGAACCACGCGCCCGCAGGTTTTTAGCTCAAGGGCGAAGCGGAATTTTCAAAGTTCAAAAAGCTGCAATGTTATTACTTGGTAAAACCGGAAGACGCTCTTTTCCGCGATCAGAACGTGCTGTCGGGTGTGAGCGTCCTGCTGAGTCCGCTCTGAGAGAACTTGAAAATGAGAGACCAGAGATTGCGGCCCGGGGAGCGCGTACGAAGGCGTTGCTTCTCAACAGACGTGGGCCGGAGGAGTGAGGTAAGCAAAAGCTGTATTTGAAGCTAGAATGAAACTTCGCGTGATGACACGCTCATGACGCACTGATGCGTTAACCACGTCCCCATAGGCAAGGACAATGCGATCGGACAAAATGCAGTCAAACAAAAGAACTGCGGTGATCTCGTTCGCAGCTCAATCCGTCCAGATCATGAATACATCATCCCTACAAAGTAAATCCTCGCAGAGCGGCTTTGCGGTCTCCGGCAGCAAGCTGCGCCGCCGCCGTGCGGTGGCACTGATCACGGTGCTCAGCGTGCTGGCATTGACCATGGTGCTGCTCACGGCCCTGCTCAGTGCCACGCGCATTGATTACAACTCCACCGTGGCGCAGGTGGAAACCGCCAAAGCGCAACTGCATGCCGACTCCGTCATCAATCTGGCCATCAGCCAGATTCAGCAGGGCGTCCACCAGGACACGAGCAACTCGGGTGTCGAAATCTGGTCCTCCCAGCCGGGCATGATTCGTCAGTATAAACAGGACGGCACGCTCCTGCGCGGATTGAAGCTCTATTCGGACAGCAAGATGGTGGCGAAGACGGAAACGGAAATCGCCGCAGACACTCCGCCGACGGACTGGGACAAGAAGCCTGCCCAATACGTGGATCTCAACGAGCCCGTCGCGAGGTTGAACACGAGCAACCCCACCGGTGGGCCGCGGATGTTTTTCCCGATCATTGATCCCCGCGCCTATTCGCAGACCGCCAGCCGTTCCGTGGAGGGCTTCAGCTATTCCACCTTTGCCAACGGGGTTTCAGGCCAGGCTCTGGATGGTGTGGTGGCACCGACCGGCGGCGGCAATGAATCTCTCCAACGTGTGCCAATGCCGGTGGAATGGCTTTACATGCTCAAAGATGGCACACTGGGATATCTTGATGACAGCGGAAAATTTGTGAGCAGCAGCGGCACCGGGCAGACTGCCACCCAGGACAATCCCATGATCGCCCGTGTGGCCTTTTGGACCGATGACGAATCCACCAAGATCAACATCAACACCGCAGGCGAAGGCACCCCCTGGGACACACCACGTCTGTACCACGAGCGTGATGGTGAGTGGGCGCGGTATCAGCCCATGCAGTATGAGTATCAACGCTACCCCGGCCATCCGGCCACGGTTTGCATGAGCACGGTGCTGTTTCCCGGCCAGAACATGAATCCACTGATCAGAGACACCGCCGCCTTCAGCAAGGCGCTCACCTACAAAGAGGCGATCTATGATCTCATGCCCAAAATCCTGCCCGGCGGCTCCAAGGCTGGCTCCGTGCTGGTGCCGCTCAATCACACTTTCACCCCAACCAACTTTCAGGCCGTGCAGGACGCCCTTGCTGAGCGCTTGTTCCCCAGCGTGGATGAGTTCCTGCTGCGATCCAGCCCACAAGGCAATGGTCAGCGCAATGAGATCAACCTTGGCTCCAACCAAATCTGGGCGGGATTGCAAAACTATGAGGTCGTGGAGCGCCTGCGCCCGTTTTTGACCACGCGCAGTCGTGCGTCCGAGGCCAATCCGTTTGGCTACCCCAAGATCAGCATGTGGCCGGTGAATCGCACCAATTCCACCCGCACCCGCACGGTCTTCGACAACTCGATCGTGAACTGCTCCCAGATCGCGGGGAAAGATTATTTCTTCACCCGCCAGGACCCTCGCAGCCAGTCAGAGCTCACAACCATTCCCCGCAACAGCCAGCTCTTCACCTATCTCATGAATCTGACAGCCCAGCCTATTCCGGGCTTTGGCGCTTCCAACGCTTCCTTCCTCACCAAATACGGCGACAACCGTCAGCAGATCCTGGTCGAAATTTTTGACTACATCCGCTGCACCAATTTGTATGATGACAACCTCGCGGAGCGGAATGTCGGCTCCAATCCATCCATCTCCGGACTGCCGGATGCGCGGACGACGTCCAGCTCCGCCGGCATGGCTGCGGGCACCTTCACACCGATGCGCAACTCGAGCGGAAGCAGTTTCCCGGGTCATGGCCAGGTCATGCCAACCGTGATGCCGAAGAGCAAGGACCAGGTCTACCGTGGCATGGGTCGCTTCCTCACCATCAGCGAAGCCGGCCTGCATTTTATTACCTGCGCTCAGGGTTCCACCCGGGCCGGTGGAGTCAATGCTCTCAAGATCCAGCCCAGAGGGCCGGCTCCAAACGGCTATACGCCGCCGAACTGGAGGGGAAATGGCAGCGACACCGTCCTAGGATGGGATCAGTCGAACTTTTGGTACTCCAACTTCCCACCTCTGAGCGCCACCAATCAGAAGCCCTCCAATGGCTTCTACAAATCCAGATATCCCACCGCTCATCAGCTCGAAGGCAAAAACGGCGATCAGGTCGGGCATCCCGGCTACAACCCCATGAACTGGAACTGGACGCTGGACACCGACACCCCGCTGGCACCCAATGTAAAACGCGTGCAGGCCACATTCCTGCTGGAATGGTTTTCTCCTTCAACCGGCTGGACGCTGATCAATCCTGACATCGCCATTGAGATCGACGCCAGTGCGCTGACGGCCGGCGGCAAGCGCATGTTCCCCGTCAATAACGGCAAGACGCTGGTGCGCCCCTTCAAGCACATGAGCAACGCCTGGGGGGTTTACCAGCGCGGCGGAACCATCTCGTATCGCGCGTTCCTGCAGGAGCGCAAACTGCCCGCAGTTGGCAGGGGTGTGAACGGCTACACCTCCGGCAGCATTTTTTACCCTGACACCAACATTCCTTCAACCGACAGCCAGTCGCCTTACAGCGGTGGTGTTCATTACACCTACTATTCCAACCGTTCGGGAGCGCTGCAAAACTGCAATCAGTATAATCTTGTCAGTGATTTCATCGACGTTCCGGGCGGCGACGCAGGAACGATTGCATTCTCCGGCGGAAACGTGGTGGTGAAAATCCTCAGCAACGATGCCACACCCCAAGTGCTGCAGACCTTCAATTTTACTTTTCCTAGGGCTCAGTTCCCCTCTCCCATTCTGGCGACAAAAAGTGAAGACACAAGCTGGGGTACGAATTCCGATGGCACCACCTGGGTGCATCAGCCTGTGCCGGCTCCATACTGGTGGGCATTCCATTCTGACGGTGCTCTAGGTCGTGACAAAACAGGCCATATCACCAAGATTGCCGCCGTTCCCTCAAGTCGCATGGGAGGCAGATTCCGCTACATCGGCAATGAAATCGGAAGTTACGGCAATTTCCCATCCTCCGGGACCTACAATCGGGGCAATTTGGTGATTCCTGACGACACTCTGCAATCCATGGTCTTGCGCCACGGGGATCCGCGTCTGACCATGGGACAGTATGTCGTGCCGGCCACCGAGTTTGTGCAGCACAGGTATTACGGCAAGCAGCGTCTCGCCCATAACATCGTCCTCGCCAACTGGAGCATGGGCCCTGGACTTGACCAAGGTGACGACAAGAAAGGCTGGCGTCTGGTCAAAGATGCCGCTTACAACGCCTCCTTCCTCCCGGATCACCCTTACACGGCCGCCACCGGGGCCGGTTTGCAGAAGTATGGGGACTTTGACCGCGGCATCGCCAACCAAACCGATGGAGCTTACATCAATAAACCCGATGAGGGCAACACCTACAGCGACATGACCCCCAATGGTCAGCAAAGGGTGCCCTACTTCTCCAATCCGTGGGTTTCCTGGCTTGGGGGCTCCACCTACTTTTCACCCAACCGGCAGGTGGCCTCACCAGGTATGTTTGGCTCTTTGCCCACCGGCGTCCAAGACGCGGGCGGCTCGGGTGGCATGCGCCGCGAGCCCTGGCGCACCCTGCTCTTCCGTCCACAGACCTGGAGTGCCAAACAAGGACAGCAGTTCCACATCGGCGCACCGAGGATGCTCAAAGGCTACGGCAGAAGCGGCCTGCCCATCCAGGGCATCGATCCGCCCGACTATCTCTTCATGGACTTCTTCTGGATGCCCATGGTCGAACCCTATGTCATCAGCCAGCCGGGATCCTCGGCCGGCAAGATCAATCTTAACTACCAGATGGCGCCCTTCCGCCATATCCGCCGTGCCACCGGACTGGCGGCAGTCATGAAAAGCGAGCTAATCACCGCCGTGCCTGTCAAAGACGCCAACCTCTATCTGACTTATGCCTCCAGTCGGCCGTCGGCTCAGTCCGAAACCTGGTTCTGGAAAGATGACACCAGCGCCCAGGGAAACAAATACTGGCACCGCCAGATCGACATTGATGCGACTTTGAAACTGTTCGACGAGCGCTTCAACAGCGGGTTCGCCTTCATTTCTCCCGCCCAGATCTGTGAGATGTATCTCCTGCCAAAACAGGTCAGCAGCTCGGACACTCTCGTGCCATCCACCTGGCCGACGAGCCTTAGTGCTCTGCTCAAACCTGGCGGGAACAGCATCCTGGCCTTCTGGGAAAATCACGCTCTGACAGCCGACAATCTCAAGGAGCGCCCTTACACCAACATGTACCCGCGTCTCACCACACGCTCCAACACCTTCCAGATCCACATGCGAATTCAGACCATCCGAAAAGCGCGCTCTGCGGATCCCACGAAATTTGTCACGGGCGTGGACAGCATCGGCTCCGAGTACCGTGGCTCGGCGATCATTGAGCGGTATCTCGATCTCAATGATCCGGCTTTGGACAAGTCCAAAAATCTTGATTACGCCACCGGCAATCCGCTTTCCAAGCCCTCGCTGGATGATCTGCACCGTTTCCGCATCATCGCGCAAAAACGCTTCGATCCTTGAACCACCAGCCTCATCAAACTTATGAAAACATTGGTCAAAAATCAGCGCAGTTTCGCTCGCACGAGCCGCCGGTCAGCCGCCTTCTCTCTGGTGGAGGTGACGATCGCGGTCTCCATCGCCGCCCTGGGTTTCATCACCCTTCTGGGGCTGCTGCCCCAGGGAATCAACATGGCCCGCACCTCGGCGGAGATGTCGGTGGGTTCCAAGATCATGCAGAAACTCAGCGGTGAAATGCAGTCCATGGACTGGACTCGCATCACCTGGACGGGCTACGGCCCGCTGCGATACTTCACCAACGAAGGCCGGGAAATGACCACAGCGGACACCAGCCAGGATGATCTGGCCGCGTCGCTGGCGTTTGTCGCCTCGGTGTATGTGCCGCAAAAGCCGTTGGACATGTACCTGCCCGCCGGCACCGGCGGGAGCGGGGGCGGCACGCCTGAAGCCTACCTGCGGCGGGTGAAAATCTGCATCGCCACCTCTGCCAATCCTTCGTTCAGTTTCGAATCAGCCTCACCTCTGCGCATCACCTCTGCCTATGCCCTCATCGCCAAGATGGGGGATTGACCACTCATCCAGTCGCAAACCACATCCTGACTTATGAAAGCTCTCCATGACAAACAACGGCGGCACGGCTTCACCCTCATTGAAGTCTCCCTTTCGATGGTGATCCTCTCGATCATTCTGCTGGTCTCCGTTCAGGTTCTTGGTCTCACCCAGCGCGCATGGAAGCGTGGCGTGGCGCGTGTCGAGCAGTTCCGCGAGGCACGCATGGCTTTTGACAGCATCACCGAAAACCTCCGGCAGGCGATTCTAAACACCTATCAGGCCTATCAATACAACACCGGAGCCACTCCCACGGTTCCGACGTCGCAATCCCAGTCACCCACCAAGTACATCCGCCAGTCAGAGCTCCAGTTCGTCACCGGCCAGGCGCAGACATTGCTGCCGGGAGCCCAGGCATCCCAGCTCGTGACGCAGGCGATGTTCTTTCAGGCCCGGCTTGGGCTGAGCGACCGGGTGGGCTACGAAGGACTCAACCGGCTGCTTTGCGGACGCGGTTACTTCATCATGTACAGCGGCAACGATGCGTTCCGCCCCCAGCATGTGACTGCGCAAAGCTCGCGTTTTCGGCTTTGGGAATACCGTCCGCCGGCGGAGGAGAACACCGTCTATTCGGTCAAGCCCGGCCAGTGGTTCCTCAAGGCCCCCAGCAATGTGGTGACGGCCAGCGAAACACTCACCACGCCAGCGGATACCAGACCCATCGCAGAAAACATCATCGCTCTGATCATTTCACCGCAGGTGACCACGGATGATGCGGCGCTCAAAAAAACCACTCCCTGGTGGATCGCGCCAAAGTATGCCTTTGACTCCACGCAGCTTGTCAACGCCACCACCGACAGCCCTCAGGGCACCCAGCATATGCTGCCACCACGAGTGGTGGTGACCCTGGTGGCCATTGATGAAGCCTCCGCTCGAAAACTGGCTGAAAAGTACCCCGATACCATGCCTCAGCTCATTCCAACCGGGGCCTTCACTCTGGCCGACAACAGGCAGAAGGATCTCAAGGATCTGGCGGCGAAACTGCGCGCCGAGCAGCTCAACTATCAAGTTTTTTCCACAACCATCAGCATGCGTAACTCGAAATGGGGCCTCCTCCGATGAAAACACCGTTTACCACTCAACATCCCTCCTGCTCTCTCCGCAGAAAATCTCATCGGGCTTCTGCCGGCTTCAGCCTGGTGGAGCTGGTCATCGTGGTCGCCATCGTGACCATGCTGATCGCCGTGGCCACACCCTACACACTGGCTGCCATGCAGTCCGCCAATCTGACCTCCGCCGGAGACACCCTGATGCAAAAGCTTGCCATGGCCCAACAGCGGTCATTGACGGAGAACCGCCCTGTGGGGCTGGATTTCTATTATTACAACCTGGATGAAGTCAAAGGCTGCCATGCCATTCAGATGATCTCCTATGATCCAGCGACCAACAAGGCCACCCAGCTTGAGCCGCCTGTTTACTGGAGCAAACAAAGCGTGGTGCTGGTTGAGGGGGCCCTGTCCCCCATGTTCAGCACCAACCAGACGGCGACCACCACAGGGCAGGCCACGACGAACCCCTTCCAGTCGCTCGGAGCCACCTTCAACCGGATCATTTTTTATCCGAACGGCTCCACCAGCCTGCGGGTGCCGCTGCGAACCGCCTATCTCACTCTGGTGCCCACCAAGAGCTACACCCCGGATCTCGCCGCCGCGCCTCCCAATTATTACACCGTGCAGATTGATCCCGTCACCGGGCGCGGGCATTCCTACCGTCCATGAGCTGCAGCAAGATTGCGGGAGGTTTCTCAAGCTCAGGAGTCGGACACTTTCTTCGTCGCCCCTTCGCAAGTGCCGGAGACAGGACTCGAACCTGCACTAGTTTCCCAACCAGATCCTAAGTCTGGCGCGTCTACCAATTCCGCCACTCCGGCATGGAGTCGCACGAGGATATGATTCGGTGCGGATGTTGCGGCTGCAAATGAATTATCGCGTGCGCAGAAGGCGGGTGGCGATCCATCCGGTGAGCAGCACGGTGCCCAACGGCATGAGGCCGACTTTCAAATTGGCACCGATCCATGGCAGCCAGCTGCCGGAATAGGTGGTCAGGGCGCTGAAGTATTTCAGGCCGAAAACCCAGCCGCCGTGCAGGCCGATGCCAGCCCAGAGTGCGCCGGTTTGCATGCGCGCTTTGGCCAGCACCCAGCCGACCGCGAAAAGTGTCGCAAATTCAGCCAGGAGAAAATGCACATCCCCAAAGCCGGCGGCGATTTGCCTGAGCACGAGAAAGCCGCTGCTCCAGGTGACGGCGTCGTCGGCGATTTGCCAGCCTTCCGGCGGTTTGAGGAAATGGACCAGAGCGAAGACGAAGGTGAGCGAGAGCAGGGCTTTTGTCTCCGTCATGGTGCGCAGCAGAAGACCGAGGAGCAGGCCGCGAAAGAAAAACTCCTCCACGATGCCGGCGCCCAGTGCAGCGGTGAGGGGCTCCCCCAGCTTCCACCAACGCGGATCGGGGCGCAGCTGATAGGCACCCATCTGGAGAAAGATGAACCCGAGCGCGAGCAGCAGACCGGCGGCCAGAACGAAGCCGAGGGCCCATTGCTTCAACCCAGTTTCATACGGACGCCAGGCAGGCAGCAGGGAGCGCTCCAGCCGCACCCAGCGCATGAAAGGCCAGATCAAGACGATGGCGCAGACGAGCACCGCGCGGTTGAAGTAGCGCGTAAACTGCGCGCGCTCGATTTCAGCCAGCAGCCACTTCACCAGACCCACGTCATGAAAAGATGAAGCGGAGAGCCAGCCATGGGCGGCTTTGCCAAGATGAAACAGCGGCGCGGACAGCAGCGCCCCGCCGAGCATGACGGCGAGAAGATAGAGCAGGAGTTTTGGCAGGGCAGGGGAACTGCCGGGGCTGGCGGCTTGCATGAGCGCGATACTAGCGCATCCTGCGCGCTCTCAATGACCAAAAACCAAATCCACGAATGGCACGAACGTCTCGAAGACGGCCGCAAACAATACATCCGGGCGTATTGGAACTCGCGTGAGTGGCAGTTTCGTTATGCCCATCCCGATGGCGAAGCGTGGACGCCTTTGGAAAATCCGCCGCCGGAGCGCTGGCTCGAACTGCGCGATCTTCTGTTTCGCAAGTATCAGCGGAAAAAGCTGCCCTGGAAGTACGTCGTCGATCTGGACAAGAAGCTGGAGGACATGGGGATCAAGATCGAGGGAGACGAGCCGCAGACTGAGGACGACTGAGTCCGCTCAGTGAGCGCCGGCATTCGTTTTGATCTCGGACGTCACCCCGCCGCCGTACGCAGCGCCAAAGCGTGTGCCCACCTGCACCTCCGGAAAGAGAAAACGACGTTCAGCCTGCGCGCTGCGCCGCCGCGACATCCAGCCGAGCAAGGCTGCGCAGACGGCGCCGCCCACCAGGAATGCGGGCATCGCCAGGGCGAATGGTTTTTCGCCGCGCTGCAGCCAGAGCGACTGTTTCAGCCGCACGCTCTCCATGCTGCGCAGCCGGTCGATCCAGTACCTCGTGGCCAGGGCGATTCGCTCATCGAGGGTGAGCTTCGTATCCGCCTGAATGCGCCGTGTTTCCTGCATGATTTCCACGAGCTCGGCGGCCGGATAGCGGTCCCAAAAATCAGGAGAGAAGGACATGGCGTTGCTGTTGCTGGCGCGGTCATAGGCCATCAGCACCGCAGGCCGCATGGCGCTCCATTCACGTCGGGAGGTCTGGGCCTGCCTGCGCACGGTTGTCCCCGACGGCATGAAACTTGTGGCCTTGAGCCAGGCATCGCACTTCAGATCCTGGGAAAACTGCTTGAGCTCCTCGGAGAGCGCCCGGTGGGTTTCGGGCGAAAGGGCCCGGGTTTCATCCAGAATGCCGTCCGGAGGCGGTGCAGCTAGCGCCGGGCTCCATCCACCCATCGCCAGCCAAATCCCGGCGAAAGCGGGGAAAAGCAGGTGTCGCTTGAGGCATGGGGCATGAGGCATCTTCGGCATCAGTCTGTGCCAGACCTGGCCTGGGGGCAACTTCCGGCACCATTGCTTCACATTTCAAACGTCTCAACTGGCGGGGAAAAAGCTGGTTTTTGTCGCCGCTCTGCCCCCGCTTGTGAAATTTTTCACAAAATCGCCTTGCCGCGCTTTGGGCAGCGTAGATAGATACCCCTCACGCACGCTACCAGCCCCCTGCTTTTCATGCCCACTGTCACCCGAGAATACGAGGCCCCGGACACCGCCGCCAAAGCGGCCCGGCAGCTCGAAGCTGTGGAAGAAGCCACGACGGACATCGTCGGGGAGAAACTGGTGCTCAACATGGGGCCCAGCCACCCGGCCACCCATGGTGTGCTGCGGTTGATTTTGGAGCTCGATGGTGAAATCATCACCAAGTGCGATCCCGATGTCGGTTTCCTGCATCGTGGCGACGAGAAGATCGCCGAGAACATGCACTACAACCAGTTCGTGCCCTACACGGACCGGCTGGACTATCTGGCACCGCTGGCGAACAACGTGGCCTATGCCCTGGCCGTGGAAAAGCTCATGGGCTGGGAAGTTCCTGAGCGCGGCCGTGCCATCCGTGTGATCTGCTGCGAACTGGCCCGCATTTCCGCCCACATGCTGGGAGTCGGGGTGTTTGCCATGGACGTGGGTGCCATGACCGTGTTCCTCTACACCTTCACCGAGCGCGAAAAGATCTACAATCTCTGTGAGCAGCTTACCGGTGCCCGCTTCACTACCAGCTACACCCGCGTGGGCGGGCAGATCCGCGATCTGCCGAACGGCTTCGTCGGTGCCGTGAAAACGTTCCTTGATGAACTGGAGCCTGTGATTGATGAGATCGACAAGCTGCTCTCCCGCAATCGTATCTTCATCGACCGTACGCAGGACATCGGGATCATCTCCAAAGAAGATGCGATCGGCTACGGTCTCACCGGGCCAAATCTGCGCGGCTCAGGGGTCGAGCACGACATTCGCAAGGCCAAGCCTTATCTCGATTACGACAAGTACGAGTTCGACGTGCCCGTCGGCTCCAAGGGCGACTGCTATGACCGCTACCTCGTCCGCATGGAGGAGATGCGCCAGAGCGTCCGCATCCTCCGGCAGGTGTTTGCCACTCTGCCCGTGGGGCCGATCAATGTGGCAGATGCGAAGGGCCTGCTGCCCAAGAAAGAAAAGGTGCTGATGAAAATGGAGGAGCTCATCCACCACTTCATCATCTCCACCCAGGGCATTGACGCTCCTGCGGGAGAAGTTTATTTCGCCGCCGAAAACCCCAAGGGAGAGCTCGGGTTCTACATCAACAGCACGGGCGGCGGTGTGCCGCACCGTTTGAAAATCCGCGCCCCCTCCTTCCTCAATCTCAGCATCATCTCCAAGCTGATCCCCGGCCACATGCTCAGCGACATACCTGCAGTGCTTGGCAGCCTGGACTTCGTCATGGGCGAATGTGACCGCTGATTCATCCCAACCCTTTCATCCGAGACACCCCCGCATGGCCTTTGAAGTTCCAGCCGAATTGGAAAAACGCATGGACGAGGCGATCTCGCATTATCCCGTCTCGAAACGCAGCGCCGTCCTTCCGCTGCTGCATCTGGTGCAGGAGCATTTTCGCTTCATCAGTGAGGAGGCCGTGAACTGGGTGGCCGCGAAGCTCTCGCTTGAGCCGATTCAAGTGCTCGAAGTGGTCACGTTTTATCCTGGCTTCCGCCAAACCGCTCCTGGCAAATACCACATCCGTGTCTGCCGCACGCTTTCATGCGCCATGGCCGGAAGTTATGAGCTGATGGACGCGCTTTGCAAGGCTGGCAACATCGACCGTTCGCACACGGATCATCACCACCCCATTGCGGTGAGTGCTGATGGCAAATACAGCATTGAATTCGCCGAATGTCTCGCGAGCTGCGGCTTTGGCCCGGTCTGCATGATCGAGGACGACTTCTACGAGAAGGTCGATCCTGCCAAGGCGGGCGAGCTGCTCGCCCAGCGCGCCTGATTCAGGCATGAAAAAAGCGCAGCGGTTTTCGCCGCTGCGCCTCTGTTGGGAGCCTGATGACAGGGCCGCTTTATTTGGTCCGCCAGGACACCACGTCATCCGGGGTCTGCGCCTTCAGATCCTGGCCCCAGCTATAGATGGCGACTTCCAGAGGAAGCATCTTCGGCGGGGGGCTGATCGCATTTGCCGAAATCTTGGGATCCGAGTTGTTCAAGTCGGGGTTGGTCACCTGCAAATCGCCATTGGTGTCCAGCAGCACATAATAAACGGTGCCCCAGAGATCGACCAGACGGTAGGGAGGCTGGGCGTTCATGAGACCAAATTTACCGTTCTTGGCGATGGGAAGATCGATGAATTTGATGTTCTTGGGGTTCAAGTTGACAGTGCCGCCACCACCGCCGCTACCTCCTCCGCTGCTGGTGGATGTTGTAATCGCCGTCAGAGCGCCGACAATGCCGCTGTTCTCATCCGTCGGCAGCGCCTGCACGTCCTGGCCGGAGGAGGCTGCACTGAGCAGGGTGGGATTCACCGGCCAGCGATTGTAGTCGACCTGATAGCTGGTGATGGCCACGCGCAGATCTTTGAGCACGGTCTGCACCTGCAGCTTTCTGCCGTCCGCCATCAGCTTGTTGGCCTGGGAGATGACCAGACTTGCGAGAACGCCAATGATGGTGATGACCACCAGCAGTTCGATGAGCGTGAAGCCCGGTCGTGTGTGAGAGTTGGAACGAGGTTTGATTTTCATGATCTTCGGTTGGGTTTGTGTTTGGCCGGTGCCAGGAACGAAAGGGTGCAAAAAACCAGTCGTCGTCCCGCTGGAGCATTTAATCGTTTTTGCATTGCCACGTCAATACTTGTCATGAACAAGCGGCAAACTTCGAGGAGCGGCGGACAGGGCGAAACAGGGCCTCCGCGGGTGTTGATGCGTCGCCGTCAGAGGGGGCGTGGATTGTCAACTAATGCTTGCATCATATACTTCAACGATTTAAATCCGCGCTTCAATCCCCACTGAACATACACAACAACCACGGGTCGCATCAGACGATCTGAAACATCTCATATGGCAAAGACAGCATCCAAGGGCAGCGCAGACAAAAAGAAGTACGTTTACTTTTTCGGACCAGGAAAATCAGACGGTGATGGTTCGATGAAAGCATTGCTGGGTGGCAAGGGTGCCAATCTCGCTGAGATGAGCCGCATCGGCCTTCCAGTGCCTCCCGGGTTCACCATCAGCACCGAAGTCTGCACGTACTTCTACGAGAACAAGAGAACCTATCCTTCCTCCCTGCAGGCGCAGATGGAAGCCGCCGTCAAAGGCATGGAAAAAATCATGGGCTACAAGTTTGGCGATGCCAAGGGCTTCCCGCTGCTTGTCGCCGTGCGTTCCGGTGCACGTGACTCCATGCCCGGCATGATGGACACCATCCTCAACCTTGGCCTGAACGATCAGACGGTTCTCTCCCTGGTTGCCGCCACGAACAACGAACGCTTCGCCTGGGACTGCTACCGCCGCTTCGTCCAGATGTACGGTGACGTGGTGCTCGGCGTGCAGAAGCGCGAGGGCGAAGACCATGAGCCTTTCGAAGTCGTCATCGAAGAGTACAAGCACACGACCTACCACAAGGACATCCTCGACAGCGACCTGACCGCTGACGACCAGAAGGAGCTGGTGAAGCGCTTCAAGCAGCTCGTCAAAGACCGCACTGGCAAGAGCTTCCCCAGCGATCCATGGGATCAGCTCCGTGGCGCCGCCGGCGCTGTGTTCGGCTCCTGGATGAACGACCGCGCGATCGTGTATCGCCGCAAGTACAACATCCCCGCCGAGTGGGGCACGGCCGTCAACGTGCAGGCCATGGTGTTCGGCAACACCGGCCCGACCTCCGGTTCCGGCGTGGCCTTCACCCGCAATCCCGCCAACGGCGTCAACGAATTCTACGGTGAGTTCCTCATCAACGCCCAGGGCGAAGACGTCGTCGCCGGCGTGCGCACTCCTGAGCCTGTGGCCCAGCTGCAGAAGGAAATGCCGAAGTCCTACGCGGAACTGCTCAAGGTCCGCCAGACTCTGGAAAAACACTTCAAGGATGTGCAGGACATCGAGTTCACCATCCAGGAAGGCAAGCTGTTCATGCTGCAGACCCGCAATGGCAAGCGCACCGCCGCCGCCGCTCTGAAGTTCTCCATCGACATGGTGAAGGAAAAGCTCATCGACTGGGAGACCGCCGTGCTGCGCAATCCTGCCGATCAGCTCGAACAGCTCCTTGCCCCGATCTTTGACGTCGCTGACGTGAAGAGGGCCAAGGCCATCGCTTCCGGTCTTCCTGCTGGCCCGGGTGCCGCATCTGGCAAGATCTACCTCAACGCCGACCGCGCCGTCATCGCCGAACAAAAAGGTGAGAAGGTGCTGCTCGTCCGCAACGAAACCAGTCCGGAAGATCTTCGCGGCATGATTGCTGCCGAAGGCATTCTGACCGCACGTGGTGGTGTTTCATCCCACGCCGCTCTCGTCGCCCGTCAGATGGGCAAGGTTTGCATCTGCGGCGCCGCCGCTCTGGAAATCGACTACGACAAGAAGACCGTCACCGTCGCAGGCCAGACCTTCAACGAAGGTGATTTCCTCTCCATCGACGGCACCAGTGGCGTTGTTTACGGTGGCGAGCTGAAGACGGCTCCTTCCGAAATCATCACCGGCATGATCAGCGGTGACAAGGCAGCGCAAGGCACTGAAAAATTCAAGAGCTTCCAGCAGCTCATGACTTGGTGCTCCAAGGCCACGCGCATGGAGGTCCGCACCAACGCCGACAATCCGGAGCAGACGCAGAACGCGATTGCCTTCGGTGCCCAGGGCATCGGCCTCACCCGCACGGAACACATGTTCTTTGAAGGTGACCGCATTGACGCTGTGCGTGAAATGATTCTGGCTGACAACGTGGCGGATCGTAAAAAGGCGCTCGCCAAGCTTCTGCCATATCAACGCGAAGACTTCACCGGCATCTTCAAGGAGCTCAAAGGACTTCCTGCCACCATCCGTCTGCTTGATCCTCCGCTTCACGAATTCGTGCCGCATGAAGAAAAAGCGCAGGCTGAACTCGCCAAAAAAATGGGCGTGTCAGTTGAAAAGGTCACCGCACGTGTGGCTGCCCTGCATGAGTTCAACCCGATGCTTGGACATCGCGGCTGCCGTCTTGGCATCGCCTATCCTGAGATCACTGAGATGCAGGCCCGCGCCATCTTCGAAGCCGCCGCTGATGTGGCGAAGCAGAAGATCAAGGTGAAACCGGAAGTGATGATTCCGCTGGTCGGCTTCAAGAAAGAACTCGACCTGCAGGTCGAAATCGTGCATAAGGTAGCAAAAGAAGTGATGGCTGAGAAAAAAATTAAGCTCGACTATCTTGTCGGCACCATGATTGAGGTGCCGCGTGGAGCTCTCACGGCGGATGAAATCGCCGAAACCGCTCAGTTCTTCAGCTTCGGCACCAACGATCTCACGCAGACCGCTCTCGGCATCAGCCGTGACGACATGGGCAGCTTCCTCATGCCCTACACGGAGAACGAAATCTTCAAGAAGAACCCCTTTGCCACGCTGGATCAAACCGGCGTCGGTCAGCTCATCAATATCGCCATCGAAAAAGGCCGCAAGACCAAGCCCGACATCAAGCTGGGCATCTGCGGTGAACACGGCGGCGATCCTGAGAGCGTCAAATTCTGCCATCGTGCAGGCCTCACGTATGTGAGTTGCAGTCCTTTCCGAGTTCCAGTCGCCCGCCTTGCCGCCGCGCAGGCAGCGATCGAAGAAAAGCGTGCAGCCGCTCCGGCCGCCGCAGGAAAAAGTGTCCAAGGAGGTGCCAAAAGCGCGTCCGTGGCAAAACAAAACAACAACGCAACCAACAACAAACAGAGGATAAACACCATGGCTAAGAAAGCTGCAAAGAAAGCCGCCGCCAAAAAGGCGCCCGCCAAGAAAGCTGCAAAAGTCGCGAAAGTCGCCAAAGTTGCAAAAGTCGCCAAGAAGGCTCCTGCTAAGAAGGCCGCCAAAAAGGCTGCGAAGAAGAAGTAACGCATTGACCTCCTAGGGAGGTCAATGTGGCGGAGAAATCCGCCGCCAAAAGCCCTGTGGGGATCACTCCTCACAGGGCTTTCTCGTTTTGAAGTCGCTTGCTTTTCCGCAGGCGAGGCCGGGGTTGCAAAAGGCGGGAGGCTGCTACCGCTTCACATCCTGATCGTAGATGGAACCTGGCGGCGGAGCAGAAAGGTAGGTGCCCCCGGCAGACATGGCATCATTGCGGATGTTTTGGACTTTGCCCATCTGATCGCTGGCACCGCGGATGCTGCCCATGCCGGCAGATCCTCCCATGCCTGTGACCGCACCGTAATTTTGATAGGAGGGGCTGTAGAACGAGCCCATGCCACCGGAGCCCACCGCCCCGACCGTATTGCCGCCCACCTGACCTGCATGCAATGCCACCGGCTGATCCGGAGTCGGAACGCCGTCGGATTTGCGCTCCGATTCTGCGAGGTAGTGTTTGTTCCATGCGGCGTTGTTCACGCTTTCAGAGACCTTGGAGTCCAGCCTGCGCTTTTCTTCTTCGTAGTCCGCTTTGCTGATTGCACCACTGGCACGCTTCCGATCCAGCTCATCGTACATCACCTGATATCGCGAGCGGATCACTTTCTCGTAGGCATTCAAGTCCGCCAGGGACGGAATGCTGTCCATGGTGGAAGTGGCGCACGATGCCAGCAACGTGGAGAGCAGTGCGGCCAGCAGCGGTTTGGAGACGTTCTTCATGCCGCAATCTAAGCCCCCGCCGTGTCTTTTCAAATCAAAGCACGGTTGCATCCCCTCCGCCCGCAGACCAAATTATGAGTAAAAACGCCCCTGCTTTGGATCCTATCGACGCAGCACTGCAAGCCCCCGAACCCCGAGGCAACTACCTGCCGTATCCGGTTTCGCGTCTGGCTGCCAAAATCATCCCGCAGGATCTCACCAGCTTTAAATCCCGCGGCGTCTCCCGTGTCGAGCGGGTCCTCCAGCAGGAGATGGTCGAAATCCAGGAACGCTACATGGAGGTGATTGATGCCTTCAACTGGAACAAGCTCATCTACGAAAGCCGCTTCGGCTTCGAACCCGTCTGCGGTGAAGTGTATCATCTCTATGAGGTCGAAGGCGGACGCCAGCTCAGCATGATCGCTCCAGAAGAATGGCATCAGCGCTGGCTCGGCAGTGTCAGACTCAACGCGGATGGCCGCTGGCAGATTGAAAAAGCTGCGGCAGATTTCAATATTCGCGACTGGGTGCAGACCTCCGTCGCCTCGTGATGCAAACCACCTTTTCAGACATCGGCCAGCGCCTCGCCGGCCCGAGCGGCATCCAGGAGCTCATGGATGACTGCGGAGCCGCGCTCACCACTCATCCGGACATGCGCATGCTCGGCGGCGGTCAGCCCGCCGCCATTCCTGCCGTGCAGCAGCTCTGGCGCAGCCGCATGCAGGCCATGCTCGATGACGGCAGCATGGACCGTACGCTGCTCAACTACGATCCTCCTGGCGGCAACCCGCTCTTTCGTGAAGCCTTCGCCGCTTTCCTCAAGCGCGAGTGCGGATGGGAGGTGACGCATGAAAACATCGCCGTCATGCCCAGTTCGCAGGCGGCGTTCTTTCTGCTGTTCAACCTTCTCGCGGGTCAGACCGGCACCACCAAGAAGCGCATCCTCTTTCCGCTGCTGCCGGAATACATCGGCTATGCCAATCAGGCGCTGAGCCCGGGGCAGTTCACCGCCTGCCTTCCACGCATTGTCGAAACCGCCCCGCACGAGATCAAATACCACGTCGATTTCGATCAACTGCGCATCACTCCTGACATCGCCGCGATGTGTGTCTCCTGCCCCACCAATCCCACGGGCAACGTGCTCACGCAAAACGAGTTCGACAGCCTGCATGCTCTGGCGGATGCGCACGGCATCCCGCTCATCATTGACAATGCCTACGGCCATCCTTTCCCCGGGGTCATTCACAACGGCTTTCAGCCGAAATGGAAGCCAGGCATGATCTTCAGCATCAGCATGAGCAAGGTCGGCCTGCCCGGCGTGCGCACGGCCATGATCGTTGCCGATCCGCACATCGTGAAAGCGCTCTCAAACATGAACGCCATCGTCTCGCTGGCGAATGGCAATCTCGGCCAGGCGCTCCTCATGCCGCTGCTCAAGGACGACACACTCGTCAAACTTGGGCCTGAGGTCATCCGGCCTTTCTATCGCGAGCGTTCGGACTTCGCCAAATCCGTTCTCGCGTCGGCGCTCGGAGACCGTGTGCCGTGGGCCTTGCATGCTCAGGAGGGCGCCTTCTTTCTCTGGCTCTGGATCAACGGCCTGCCCATCCCCGCCGCAGAACTCTATCGCCGGCTTAAAGAGCGCAAGGTGCTCGTCATTCCCGGGCATTACTTCGCCTATGGCCTGGAGAAAGAGTGGCGTCATCCGCACGAATGCCTCCGCCTCACCTACTCGCAGCCGGAGCACATCGTGCGCGAAGGATTGCAAATCATCGCTGATGAAATCATCCGCAGTTTCTGAGCCCTTCTCCGCCTTCATGGCGCATGCCCTGTTCGATCCCGAACGCGGCTACTACACCCGTCACATCAAGACCGTCGGCGCACGCGGAGATTTCTCCACTTCGGCCACGCTCTCACCTGCGTTGGGGCAGGCCGTCGCAGCCTGGCTCGGAGCCGAATCCCGCCTTCAGCCTCACCTGAGTCATGTCATCGAGGTCGGTGCGGGTGATGGATCACTCATGCATGCGGTGCGCAAATCGTTCGGCTGGTGGGCGCGTCGCCGCTTCACCTTCCACATCGTCGAAACCTCCCCGGTACTCCGGCGGGAGCAGCAAAAGAAGCTGGGCAGCAAGGTGACATGGCATCAAGATCTCGAATCCGCACTCGCTGCGGCGCAGGGCCACGCGTTCATCTACCATAACGAGCTCCTCGACGCCTTCCCCGCCACCCTTGTGCAGTGGAGCGCCGCCGAGCAGCGCTGGCTTGAAGTCTGGGTGCCCGAACAGTTACGCCCTCAGTCCTTCGATCCAGCCCACTACAGCGCGCTGCGTCACACCACCTTCGCGGACGGCCAGCGCTGCGAGCTTCACCCCAGCATACGTGACTGGCTGCACCAATGGACAACGCATTGGAAAAGCGGCGCCATGCTCACCATCGACTACGGTGACGAATTTCCCCGGCTCTACCATCGACGGCCACACGGCACGCTGCGTGCTTATCTGCTGCATCAAAGACTCACCGGACCCGACCTCTATGCCAATCCTGGACGCCAGGACATCACCGCCGACATCAACTTCACCGACTACGCCGCCTGGCTGCTGGAACTGGGCCTCACAGAGGTCTCGCGGCAGACGCTGGCCGAATTTCTGCGTTCACACGCTGCACCCGCATGGCTCACTGACACCGATGGAGCCGGAACTGCTTTCAAATGCTTCGTGCATCGCCGTCCGCAGTGCGCATCATAAAACACCCCATGAATTCTGTTAACGACCGCCCGGGCACGCTTGAAAAAGCGCTCAAGATCAATCTCGCGCAAACCATCTACGGCACCTTTGCGGAAATCGGCGCCGGCCAGGAAATCGCCAACTGGTTCTTCCGCGCAGGCGGCGCCTCCGGCACCGTGGCCAAAACCATGTCCGCCTATGACATGACCATCAGCGACGAGATCTATGGCAAATGCTCCCGCTACGTCTCCCGCCAGCGCATGTGCGACATGCTGGAGCACGAATACCCGATGCTCATTCAGCGGTTGAACACCAAACGTGGGGTCACCACGACCTTCTTCACGCTGGCGGACACCGTGCGCGCGCGGTCCTATCGCGACACCAAGGAGGAATGCCACGGCTGGATCGGCTTGCGTTTTCAGACGGTGCCAGGTGGCCCGGCCAATGAAATCCAGATGCATGTGAGGCTTCTGGACGACTCCAACGCGAGCCAGGCGGATGCTCTTGGCAAGCTGGGCGTCAATTTCATCTACGCCGCCTTCCATCTGCGGGATGACCTCTCCACTTTTCTCCAAAGCCTCCTCGACGACCTGAGTCGCAAACGCGTGGAGATCGACATGATCGATTTCACCGGCCCGGCCTTCGCCGCTTCAGAGTTTCAGGACCGTCTGGTGGCATTGAAGCTCGTTCGCCTCGGTCTGGCGGATGCGGCCCTGTTTGGAGCTGATGGCGAAATCTGGCAGGCGTCTGATGTGCTTTACAAAAAGCCGGTCTTCCTCAAGCGCGGCAGCTTTGATCCCATCACCAAGCTCAATCTCGACATGATCGAGCGCGGTCAGGCCGCGTTTCAGGCAGATTTTGGTGAGGCAGCCCGCAACAACATCGAGATTCTTGAAATCACCATGCACAATCTCCTCGCCAGTGGCGCCGAGGTGCCGGACACCGAATTCCTCGCGCGTGCGGATGTTCTGCAGGCGCTCGGCAAAAACGTGCTCATTTCAAAGTATCCGGAGTTCCACCGAGTCAGCAGCTACCTTGCGCGCCACACGCAGTGCCCCATCGGCATCGTGCTTGGTCTGCCCCTGTTCCAGGAGCTGTTCAATGAACGGTGGTGCACCGATCTTGAAGGCGGGCTGCTTGAAGCCTTTGGCCGGCTCTTCAAAAACCAGGTGCGTGTCTATGTCTATCCCATGGGCAACCCGATGAACGGTCAGATTCTCGGGGTGAATGACTCGCGTGTCACTCCGGAGCAAAAACATCTGCTGCGCTACCTCATTGAAACCAAAAGCGTGCGTGCACTGGAGGAGCCCAATCAGGATTTCCTCTTCCATACCAGCGCCGAAGTGCGCAACATGATCAACGCCCGCGATCTCCACTGGCAGTCTCTTGTGCCGGATATCGTGCTCAAGCAGGGACCGTGGCGTGAGATCGGGCAGCCCGTCATGTAGCCCCGGCTTACAGATTGATTTTCTGGGCGCAGCCGCTTGAGTTCGCAGCATCATGCCAGAATTCAAATTCGCCAGCCCAGGGCCTGTCTGGTTCGCAGCCTGGGTTGTTTACACCCTGGTTTATTGCGTCACTCTCGCCTACCTGCTTAACCACGAACGCTTCGACACCCACGAGCGCATCCTCTGGTTCCTGGTCGTCACTTTTGCACCTGTCATCGGCATTCTGTTGGTTGTCTTCATCAGTGAGGACGACAAGATTTCTGCTGGTGATACCGCCAAAAAGCGTGCTGCGCTTTCCGACACCTCCGGGACGCCGTGGCAAACCAATCCCGGCCACACCCAAGACTCAGCCTCATGAGCGACCTCCTGCCAGACGACCTCGACCTCATCACGATCACCCAGTTGAGGCAGGTCGCGAATCAAACACCGCAGCCCTACCGGCTGCACTTGCAGGTGGAATCACGCATCGAAAAGGCCACGAGCTCCGGCAGTCCGTTCTTCGAAGTGAAACTTGTTGATGCAGCCGATGGCTTCATCTGGCGTATCTTCGACAACAATCCGCTGTTTCAGGATGCGGCCAGGCTGGCGCGCAACGTCTTCATCCAGCTCGCCGGTCTGTGGGTGGAGGGCAAGTACGGCCTTGAACCGCGGCAGGTGCAGATGCGCCTGCTCACCGAGGACGAAGCCAGCACGCTGCTGCTGGGAGATCCCGATCTCGCCACGCGCCAGCAGGCCGATTACGCAGACGTCGTGGCGTTCATCGAATCCATGCGGGACCCACGTCTCTCGAAGCTCTGCCGCGTGTTTCTTGAACGTTATGGCGAGCGCTTCCGCCGCACCGGTGCTGCGCGCAAAAACCATCATGCCCGCCGTGGCGGCCTGGTGGAGCATGTGGCGCAGATGATGCGCTGCGCCGTGGCGCTGGCGGGCGTCTATCCCCAGTTGAACCGTGATCTAATGATCGCGGGCGTCCTGTTTCACGACTGCGGCAAGCTCTGGGAAAACGCCTACGCGGAGTCAGGCTTCACCATGCCTTTCAATCTGACTGCGGAAATGCTCGGCCACATCCCGCTGGGGCTTGAACTGGTGAACAAACTCTGGCGGGATCTGCTGGAAGATCCTGCTGCCGCTGAATGGGCCTCCCTTGATCCCGCTTCTGAAATCGTGCGCCTGCACCTGCTGCATCTCATTGCCGCGCATCACGGCACCCATGAGTTCGGCTCACCCGTGCTGCCCAAGACGCCTGAGGCTGTGGCTTTGCATCATGTCGATAACATCGACGCCAAGCTCGAAATGTTCCGGCGCGGCTATGCCAGCAGCAAAGAACTGGCTCCCGGCATCTTTGAAAAATTCTCCCCGTGGCCGGTGAACATCGTCGCCCCATTGCCAGCCGTGCATCTGCCACCGCCGGAGGGTGCGGCCTAGGCGCGCAGTTTCATCAGCGCCGCACGTACCATGAGGGTCTCACCCACATTTTCATTGGTGAGCAGACCGACGAGTTCACCATTGAGCGGGTCAAGGACCGGCAGGGCAGGGCAATTGCTGGCATTCAAGGTTTCAAGCGCCTGGGTGAGTTCCAGTCCTGCCTGAGTTGATTCAGGGCAGGGGCGCATCACGTCCACCACCGGCTGCCCGGGGCCTTTTTCCGCCAGTGCTGAAATCAGGTCATGGCGCGTCAGCATGCCTTGAATGCCACCATGGGTGTCGAGCACAGGAAAATCCTGCTGCGCTCCGGCGAGCAGCAGCGTGACGCCATCCCGCAACGTTGCCTCCGGTGGCAGGCTGCGAAAATCCGTCAGCATGGCATCACGCACACGCAGATTCCGAGTGGCTTCCTGCTGGGTGACGGTCGCAGCTTCCTGACCTGCCGCCATGAAGATGAAGAAGCAGATGAGCAGCAGCATGGGCTGAAACGTGTGATTCAGCAGCATGTAAATGGCCACCATCATGGCGATTCCCTGCCCGATTGACGCCGCACGCCGTGTCGCGGCCCCGTATTCCATGAACATGGCGAACAAAGCGCGCAGCACACGCCCGCCATCCATGGGAAACGCGGGAATCAGGTTGAACACGACCATGAGGATATTCCACATCATGAGCTTCTGGAAGAAATGGCCTGATTGCAGAAAATCGTAGCCGGGATGGAACGCCGTGTTGATTCCAAGGCCCAGCCAGATGGCCGCCGCGATGATCACATTGACCAGCGGGCCGCTGATGGCCACCACCAGCTCCTGCGAAGGTTTGCGCGGCATGCGCTCCAGCCGCGCCACGCCGCCGATGGGCAGCAGCGTGATGTCCGGCGTGCGGATGCCGTAGCCCCGCGCCGCCATGACGTGGCCAAATTCATGCAGCACCACGCATGCAAACATCGTGGTGATGAAGAGCGTCGATTCCAGCGCGGCAGGAAGCCCCTGTCCGCTGAGATAACTCTGGCTGCCGACAAACAGCAGCAGCAGGAGAAAGGTGACATGAACACGAACCTCCGTGCCGGCAAGGGTGAAGAGGCGGAAGGACCATTTCATAGAGGGGGAAGTCACAGCTAGGGCTTGGGGGATTTTGAGGGATCGTAGTAGATACGCACATCAGCGTCCTTGATGCCCAAAATCTCCTGAGCACGGCGCAAGGCGTTGCGGGTGGAAAGATTGGGGTTGGACGGACTCGCGGGGAAGAGATTGTCCTTCCCGATCACATCCACCATGCCCGCACCTTTCAGCACACGATACAAATCTTTCGACACGCCGCTGACGATCAGATCCCGCCCGTCGGCACGCAGGGCACGCACGAGCTCCTCGATGGCCATGGCACAGGTGGCATCGAGGTGGCGTGCGTTCTTGAGCCTCAGGATGACGACACGCAGATTGGGGTCGGTGCAGGAACCCTGGATCTGCGTCCGAAACAGATCAGCCGAGGCAAAAAACAAGTCGCCCTCCACATGTACAATGGAGATGGCCGGATGCTGGCGTCCGCCCTGATCGGCCTCGGCCAGGTTTCCCTCCTCATTGAAGACGTATTCCACCAGGGAAGGCTGGCTGGCCTTGTGCAGGTAGAGAATGATCGAGATCCCCACGCCGGTGAAGATCGCCACATGCAGCGGCACCATCAGCGTGGCCACGAAAGTTGTGATAAACACCGCCGCATCCGCCCCCGTGGCTCGCAGGGAAATCTGGATCTGCCGCTTGTTGATCAGCGCCACCGCCACGCAGATCACCATCGCCCCCAGCGCGGCCTTGGGGATGAACGCCACCAGCGGGCCGATCGTCAGCGCCGCCACCAGGCACACAACTCCGCTCACAATGGCGGACACGGGCGTCTGCGCTCCGCTCTCATACGCCGCCAGAGAACGTGTCAGCGAGTGGGATGCGGGCATCCCGCTGAGATAGGAGCAGGCCAGATTCGCCACACCGAGACTGAGCATGTCCTGATTGGCATCAACGTTATGGCCAGACCGGCTGGCCAGCGTGCGCGCCATCGCGGAATTTTCCATCATCGAAACAAACGCCAGTGACAGGGCCAGCCCAAAAAGCTGGCTGAACTGCGCCGAGGCCCTTCCGCTGGTGAAGTCGGGAAATGGTGGCAGCAGCGTGCGCCAGGTGAATGACAGATCCGAATAAGTGGCCACCTGCAGACCCGCCTTGTTCATCATCACCGCGAGAAGAGACATCAAAATGAGCGTCAACGTGAGCGCCGGGAAGCGTTTGCCGAAACGTTTGAGGCCGTAGTAGCACCCAATGGCAAGGGCGCAGAGCAGCGCGCTGGGCCAGTGAATGGTCTCCAGATTCCCCAGCACCTCATGCACGTCAGAGACCAGCGTCCTCGCCGCGGGTTTCCCGGAAGGCTGGGAGATCTGCTGGCCCAGAACCACCGGGAGCTGATGCGCAAACATTTGCAGGGCGGCACCCGTGAGATACGCCACCACCACCGCCCGGCTGATGAACCGGGCCATGTCCGCCACGCGAAAATAGGCCCCGAAAATCAGCAGCGCACCCACAAGGAACACGAGCATCGGCATCAAGGCCAGTTGGTTCAGATTGGGGAAAGCGGCGAAATAGGACGACACCATGAATGCCGTGGCATTCGTCGGCCCATAGATGGAATGGCGTGAGCTCATCAGCAGCGCGCCCACGACACAGGCCACCGCCGAGCAGGTGATGCCATAGGCCAGCGGCAGCCCGGCCACCACCGCAAACGCCATTCCTTGGGGGATGGCCAGCAGCGCACCATCCAGCCCGCTCCTGAAGTCCGCCTTCGCCATTTCCCGGTCGTACCCTTTCAGCGTCTGCCTCAGCGGGAATGGGTCCAGCGCACTTTCGGCGGCCACGGTTTGCAACCATGTCCGTCCCCGGCGTGAGGAATCACGCACTTGCTGGAACCAGGATCGTAGTTGGGGACGCAATAGAAACTCCTTGGAAACGCTTGGCCCAAGCTAGACGTCTCAGCCCAGAGCACAAGCACTGTGCAATGATACGATTGCCGCTGGACTCATGGCGGTGTCGAATCACCTTCCCCTCATGCCCGCAGATGCAGACGAACCAATCCCGGAAGTGGTGGAGCATCCCATCGGTCCCGAACTCGATTTGCACACCTTCCGCCCGCAGGAAATCGGCAGCCTCCTGCCTGAATACTTCGCCGAATGCCGCAGCCGCGGAATCCTTCGCGTCCGCATCATTCACGGCAAAGGCAGCGGCACCCTCAGAACCGGGGTGCACCAGTTGCTAGCGAAACTGCCCGAAGTACAGCAGTTCATCTGGCCTGCCGATGAAATGAGCGGCTCCTGGGGCGCGACTTGGGTCATTTTACGCGCCTGAAGTGCTTCAGGGAGCCCACACCGCACTCGTCCACACCTGGGGCTTGCCGTTTTCCAGCTTCTCCAGATCCAGCGGCGTGCTGTTTTTCACTTCCAGCTTCTGCCCGCGGACTTCCAGCGACAGCGGGCCGGCGAGGTCGCTTTTTTCCAGCCAAAATCGCAGGCGGATGTCTCCCGTGGTCTGCGCTTCGATGCTCGGCGGGCGTTCCACAGGCAGAATAAAAGGGGGGACTTCCTTGCCGGCTCCATTGACCAGGCGCACGTCGGGTGCCTGCATGGAGAGCGGCCGTGGGCTGGCATTTTTGTAGCGCACTTCCACATCCAGCCGGGCATTGCCGAAATCACGCTCCAGCGTGCAGCGGCGGAGTTGCAGGGGGGAATCCGTGCTTATTTCGGCTCCGGGCTCCATTTCTGACAGTTTTGGGGCAGGTTCAAACGACCACCAAATGGCGATTCCTCCTGCGATAAGCAGCAGCCAGACCTCAAATCTCTGAAAAATACGCATGAAGGCTAAAATCGGGGATGTCGTTCTCTGTTTGTCAAAACCGTCAAACTGTCTATCATGCGCGCCCCTCCGGCCCGGACGCGGTTCCCCACCGCCCGGTTGTTGCGATGGAAAACACTTCGCCCCCTAACCTCTTTCTCATGAACATCAACGTCGAACATCAGCCCAACTGCCGCGCCGTCGCCCACGTCCGCGTTCCCGCCGACCAGGTCGGCAAAGAACGTGACGAGATCATCACCTACTTCGCCGGCATGGTTCGCCTGCCCGGCTACCGCCCCGGCAAAACGCCGAAGAGCATCGTCGCCAAGCGTTATGAGAACGAAGTGAAGGACGAACTCGAGAAGAAGCTCATCAGCGAAGGCCTGCGCCAGGCCGTGAAGAGCGAAGGCCTCGAACTCCTCAACGTCCTCGCCGTGAACGACAAGATGTATCACGACACGGACAAGAGCTTCAGCTTCACCATCGAGATGAGCCTCGCGCCCAAGTTTGAGCTGCCTGAGTACACCGGGATCCCCGTCAAGCTCCCGCGCATCGAAGTTACCGATGCTGATGTGGACCACGATCTCCTCCACCTCCGTGAAAACCAGGCCACCTACGAAGACGTGGACCGCGCCGCCGCCGTGGGTGATGTCGTCGTTCTCAGCGTCACCGGCAGCCTCGACGGCCAGCCTCTCGGCGAAGCCATGCCAGATGCTCCCTCCCATCTCAAGGAGATGAAGGAAAACTGGTTCCTCCTCGCCGAAGAGGACGATTTCCTCCCCGGCTTCTACGCAGGCCTTGTCGGCATCGCCAAAGATGATGAGCGCACGCTGAACATCACTCTGGCGGACGATTTCAACTTTGAAGCCCTGCGCGGCAAGACCATCGCCCTGACAGCCAAATGTCACGGCGTGAAGAACAAGGCCGTGCCGGAGCTCACCGAAGAGTTCATCAAAAAAATCGCCGGTGAGGAAATGACCCTCGAAACCCTCCGTGATGAAGTGCGCGACGCCATCCGCCGCCGCAAGGAGCAGGCCCGCGATGCTGCCAAGTCCAATCAGGTCATCGCCCACCTCTTTGAAAAGGTGGAGTTCGAACTGCCGCAGGAAGTCGTGAACCGCGAAGCCCAGCGCCGCACCAACGAAATCGCCCAGCGCGCCATGCAGCAGGGCATCGGCGAAGAAGAGTTGATCAAGCAGCAGGACGAGATCCTCAACAGCGCCACCAATCAAGCCCGCCAGAACGTCAAAGTCAGCTTCATCCTTGAGCAGATCGCCAAGAAGGAAGCCCTCGAAGTTCCTGGACAGAAGATCGCCATGGCCCTTGCCCAGATCGCCGAGCGTCAGAAGACTCCTGCGAAGAAGTTCATGGCCGAGGCGCAGAAGAACGGTCTCATCGACAACGTCCGCGGCGACCTGCTCCTGCAGGAAGCCATGGAGTTCCTCAAGGCCAAGGCCGTCGTGGAAGAAACCGAGCCCGAGGCGGAACACTGCGACGTGCACAGCAAGTAATCAGCGGAGCCAGGCTCCTTGAGTGAAACATTCCTGAGTTAAATCAGGCTGGAGGCCGGCAAATTTTTTGCCGGCCTTCCCATTTCATTGCGGCTGGAGTTTGGAAGGAGCCCGGTCGCAAGGTTTGCATTGCACGCAGAAGCCCGCATGTGCCATGAGTGCTGCATGCCTCACGATCTGCACGCCGCCCTGAAACAGCACTTTGGCCACAAGGCTTTTCGTGCCGGGCAGGAGCAGGTGATGGAGGCGCTGCTCGCAGGAAGAAGCGCGCTGGCGCTCTTCCCCACCAGCGCGGGCAAATCTCTCTGCTATCAACTGCCGGCGCTGCTCATGGACGGCGTGGCGCTGATCATCTCGCCCTTGATTGCGCTGATGAAGGACCAGGTGCAGGCGCTGCGGACGCGCGGCATTGCGGCGGCACGGCTGGATTCCTCGCTCTCAGCGGATGAGGCGGCGCAGGTCTTTGAAGACATGCGCAACGGCACGCTGAAGATGCTCTACATCGCTCCGGAGCGGCTCATGAATGAAAATTTCGTCGAGCGCCTCAAACGCCTGCGCATCTCCATGATGGCGGTGGATGAGGCGCACTGCATCTCCGAGTGGGGGCACAATTTCCGCCCGGAATACCTGCGTCTCGCACTGGTCGCAAAGGAGCTCGGAATCAAACCCGTGCTCGCCCTCACCGCCACCGCCACGCCCTCGGTCGCGTCAGACATTCGCAAGGCCTTTAGCATCGAGCCGGCGGATCATGTGCAGACCTCCTTCCTGCGGTCAAACCTGCACTTCCGCATCACACCCTGCACTGCACAGCAGCGTCTGCCCGTGCTTACCAAGCTGCTGCTGAAGCGCAAGGTGCCTTCCATCGTTTATGTGACGCTGCAAAACACCGCCGAGCACGTGGCGACGCATTTGCAGAAAAATGGGGTGAACGCTTTGGCCTATCACGCCGGTTTGCCGGATGAGCATCGCCACGCCGCGCAGGATGCCTTCATGAACGGCCAGACCGATGTCATCGTCGCCACCATCGCCTTCGGCATGGGCATCGACAAAGCGGACATCCGCGCCGTGTACCACTACAACTTGCCCAAGACACTCGAAAACTACTCGCAGGAAACCGGCCGCGCAGGGCGCGATGGCAAGGTGTCCGTCTGCGAGCTGCTCGCCTGTGCGGACGACTGCATCGTGCTGGAAAACTTCACCTTTGGCGACACACCCACGCCGCAGGCCATCCGCCAGCTTCTCGATCATCTGCTGCTCCAAGGCGCTGAGTTCGATGTCTCCATGTACGATCTCGCCCATGCCACGGACATCCGTCCGCTGGTCATCGAAACAGTCATCACCAACCTCGAACTCGACGGCATCCTGCGCCCGCTCGGTTCCTTTTACGCCAGCTACCAGTTCCGCTTCATCCAGCCGGAGCAGCGCATCCTTTCCGGCCACAAACCCGAGCGTCAGGCCTTCCTGCGCAGCCTTTTTCAATGCGGCAAGCGCGGCACCAAATGGACCACGCTCAATCCCGATGAAGCCGCCGCCGAACTGGGCGAACCGCGTGAACGCGTGCTCAAAGCCCTGACCTGGCTGCAGGAGTCTGGCGACATCGAACTCAAGCCCAGCGGCAGCCGCCAGAAATATCGGCTGGCCGAAGACGCCCATCACCGCGATCCCAAAGAGATCACGAAAAAGATGCAGCAGCTCTTTGCCGAGCGCGAACGCCGCGATGTCGAGCGTCTGAACGAGGTGCTCGCCTTCGCCCAGCATCGCGGCTGCCTCACCCGCTGGCTCCTGCACTACTTCGGCGAAGAAATGGCCGCCGACTGCGGTACCTGCACCAGCTGCAAAGAGCGCGAAAAGGGCGTGGCTGATGATGAACCGCGTGAAATTCCGCAGTCCGCGCCGCCGCCGATCACCGTTCAGCATGTGGCCGCGATTCGTGAACTGATTGATGAAGGTCACGCTGCGCTGCGCAGCTCACGTCAGCTCGCGCGTTTTCTTTGCGGGCTCACCAGCCCGGCCACCACCCGCGCGCGCCTTGGCCGGCATGAATCCTACGGCCTGCTGGAGCGCATTCCCTTTGGCGATGTCCTCGCGCAGACGGAATCCATGCTGAGCTAGGAGGCGCGTCAACAACGGGAATTTACAGTGAGGACGTGCTGCATACGTTACTCGCTTGGAATCTTGCTGGCCGGATCTGAAATCAGCGCACTTTCCCAATGAAAATCAAATGGACTATCTGCGGTTTGCCCGCTTGTCTTGCCAGCGCCTTGATGCTCCTGGCATGTGGTCGAAATGCTCCTCCGCTGCCGAAAGTGTCAGTGAGCGAAGTTCCAGCACCCACGACAACTTCGATCGTGTTGAAAAGAGGTATGCTGCTGAGGGATGTGGCCGGAGAGGTTTATGGGCATGAGCGTTTCTACCGCTTCATCATGGTGGTGAATGGATTGACAGACGAGGCCAAAATTCCCGCGGGCAAGACCCTCCAGACACCGTCCATTGCAGCTGCGTTTCAGAATGCCGGACTGGACTCTCACTATCAGCCCGCAATCAACGCACTCGCCAAAGCTGCGATGGAGTTTGAGGCCCTGGTGCCAGTATACATGACAGTCCGGCAGGCCAGCGGTGTCAGTTCGGGAACATTCGACATCCCAAGAGATATTCGATCTGCCTTCTTTGCGCAGGCGGATGCCATGGAGGCGGCGAAGAATGTTCTGCGCAAAGTCCAGCCGTCCCACGAAATTCCCACCATAACCATCCAGCATCTGGAGCAGTCTGTAACTCTGCTTCGAATCCTGGCTAAAGGTGAGATCGACGGTTATGGCTACGATTACGATATGGTCAGCCAGCACACCGCTTTGGGTCTCTCCTGCGCCTTTGTCTGGATGAAGGACGGATACCGTTGAATGCGGAATCCTTCGCTCGAAACAATTCCTTGCCAGAAAGCCCCTTTTTTGGAGGTATGTCCCTCTCTCATTTCAACCACCATGCGCATTCTCCCGCTTCTTTCCATCTTCCTCGCCGCAGTCAGCCTGCGTGCCGAATCCATCCTGCCGCCAAACGCCCGTGTCGCCGTCATTGGTGACAGCATCACCGAGCAGAAGATCTATTCCAAATACATCGAGACCTACCTGCTCGCCTGCACAGGCCGCAGCGACATCAAAGTCTTTCAGTTTGGTTGGAGCGGCGAGCGTGCCGGTGGCTTCGCCGCTCGTCTCGAAAACGATCTCGCGGTCTTCAATCCCAATGTTGCCACCACGTGCTACGGCATGAACGACGCCAGCTACAAGCCCTATGCTCCTGAGATAGGTGCCGAGTATGAAAAAAACATGCGCCTCGTCATCGACGGCCTCAAGAAGGTGGGCGTGAAGGCCATGGCGATCGGCTCTCCCGGCGGTGTGGACCCGGATTACTTCAAGAAAAACGTCACCGGTCAGGACTACAACGACAACCTCGCCCACCTGCGCGACATCGCCAAAAAGCTTGCCGAAGAAAACAAGCAGCCCTTTGCCAACGTGTATGACACGATGATGAGCGCGCTCACCAAGTCGAAGGCGGCTCTGGGCAAAGAATACGGTCCTTTCGGTGGAGACGGCTTCCATCCGGCACCTGCCGGCCAGCTTTTGATGGCACAGGCGTTTTTGAAGGCACTGGGCTTTGAGGGCGACATCGGTACGGTCACGGTCGATATGAAGGGCCCCAACACCGCGAGCACCGGCCACACAGTCAAAGGACTGGAGCTCGGCAGCGTCACGCTGGAAAGCACCAAGTGGCCGTTTGTTTTCGACGCAGATCCGAAGTCAGCCAGCAGCAACCGCAGCATCCTGCCCTTCACCAGCTTCAACCAGGACCTCAACCGCTTCACGCTGCGCGTGCTGAATCTGGGCACCGACAAGGCCAAGGTCACCTGGGGCGGTCAGACCAAGGAGTTCACCCGCGACCAGCTCACCTCAGGGGTCAACCTCGCCGCCGAGTTCACCAAGACACCGTTTGACAATGACTTCGCCGCATTGACCAACGCCATCGCCCAGAAGGAAAGCTTTGAAACCGTCCTGATCAAAAATCTGGTCACTCACATGCGCGTGATCGCCACTGAAGCAGCGGAAGATCCCAAAGTGGCCGAGGCGCTGACCAAGCTGAAGAAAAAGCTGGCCGATGAGCACGCCAAGCAGGACGCCAATGTCCGCAAATTCATCAAGCCCGTCACTCACACGATCAAGGTCGAGGAAGTTCGCTGAGGCCTTCGCTCAAAGAAAGTCTTCCCACGGCAGGCAGCGGTAGATGCAATACTCCAGCCGGCGCAGCAGTGATGCTCCCGGCTCCATCCTGCGAACCGCTTGCCTGCCATTGGGAAGCCGTCCTGTCCAGAGGAAGGAGCCGTTGTCCGCACGCGTGATCCGCCAGCTGTTCTCGGCCTCCAAGCCCTTCACAAGATAGGATTTCAGCCGTGTCGCGAATGCCGGGCTATGGATGATAACGCCAGTCTCCGTGTTGATGTATTTGGAGCGCGGATCCATGTTGCAGGAGCCGATGAACGACAGGCGGTCATCGACCACGAACCCTTTCGTATGCATGCCCAGCGGGGTGAGTCTGCGGAAATGAATGTAGTCCTTACGGTCCGCCGCACGCGCATTGAGTTCAAAAAGCGTGACCCCGCTGTCGAGAATGCCAGCGCGGCGGTTGGCAATCCCCGCCATGGCGGCCACTCCATCGATGGAAGCCAGGGAATTGGTCAGCACCTCCACACGCACTCCGCGCGCGGTGACTTTTCGCAGCAGTTCCAAGGTGTCTGTCTGGGGGATGAAATAGGCGGCATGCACCACCACCTCGGACCTGGCCTCGCGCACCGCTGTTTCTATTTTGCGCCAGACCGGTGAAGCCACCTGCTTGAGGCGCAGCATGCGCTCCGGCGGGTCGGCCACAAAGTCATACTCAGCCCAGATCATGCGGTTCACCAGATTGTGCAGGACGTCCAGGGCCTCCGTCCGGCTCAGGGAGAGAGGGTAGGGGCGGCCGCTTTTCGCCGCCAGGCTGCGCTTCTTGCGCAGCACGTGACGGCGCAGCTCACGCAAATTTTCGCGTTCATTTTCGGTGATTTTGGAGGGGTCCCCCTTTCGCGTCAGCGGCGACTTCCAGTACAGTTCAAAGGACTTCGCCGATGCATCCACCACGGGCCCTGAGGCGATGAAATCCAGATCCCGCATGTTGCGCTCGCGGTGGATGCCAAAATAGGCGTCGCCTAGGTTGCGTCCGCCGCCCATCACCAGGGTGCCGTCCGCAATCATGACCTTGTTGTGCATCCGGCTTTGCATGCGGTCGATTTCGCCGATCACCGGAATGGGGTTCCCTGCAAAAATGCCCTTCAGATCCGTCAGCGGATTGAAGAAGGCCACCTGGATGTTTGGATGCGCTGCCAGCGCAGCAGAGCTCACCTCCGCCTGCGCATCGCTCGTGGTGTCCAGCAGCAGCCGGATCTTCACACCGCGGTCGGCGGCTGCCAGCAGCCGGTCGGCGAAGGTGGTTCCGGTCACATCGTCTTTCCAGAGATAGTATTGCAGGTCCAGCGTGCGCTGTGCTGCCTCCACCATGGCCAGCCGCGCGATGAACGATTCCCGGCCATCCGGCAGCATTTCAAACCCTGCCGTGCCCTCGCGGTGGACGGTGTGCTGGCGGCAGGCATGCGCGATGGTTTCCTGGCTGACAAATCCCACGGTGGGGATCTCGCCATTTTTTGGCGGACTAAAGCTTCCGCAGGATGTCATTCCCAGCAGGAAGCTGCCAAATACCAGCGGTCGGGACCAAGATGTCATTAGAATAAGGTTCCTGCGCATAATAAAGATGCAAGCCTGCCAAAACTAAATCGCTGACCACGTTGTATTCGGATGCTCCTGGCTGATCTCACCTGGCCCGCTGTGGCCGCTCTCGACAAAAACACCCCCGTCATTTTCCCGGTCGCTGCCTTGGAGCAGCACGGGCGGCACATGCCGGTCTTCACCGACAGCATGCTGACCAATGAGCTCGTCCACCGTACCGAGGCGGCGCTGGGAGCGCGCGTTTTGATCGCACCGCTCACCTGGCTCGGAAATTCGCACCATCACATGGATTTCCCCGGCACCCTGTCGGCGGAGCCCCGTCTTTATCTCGATCTGCTCAATGGCCTGATGGAGAACTTCATCGCCCACGGTTTCAAGCGCCTCATCTTCCTCAATGGCCACGGCGGCAACGACATCCCCGGCAAACAGGCCGTTTTTGAGACCCGTCAAAAATACCGCGACCGCAGCGATCTGCTGCTCCTCTTTGCCACCTACTGGAATCTCGGCGCCGAGCCCTGGACACGCGATCCGTCCATCCAGCAGCGCGTCATGGGCCACGCCTGCGAATGGGAGACCAGCATGGTGCTCCGCCTCCGCCCCGAACTCGTCGTCGATTTGTCAAAAACAGGCGACGTCCCCTTCGGCAATCCCTTCGAACCCGCCTCCCGCGGCTGGATCATGACAGACCGCAGCGAGCCTGGGCACGTCGGCGATCCCCGCAGCGCCACCGCCGAAAAAGGCGAGGTGTTGTTTCAATGCTTCAGCCAGACGGTGGTTAAGATGCTGGAGCGAGTCATTGCGTGGGATGGGGAAAGCTGGGAAGGATAGTCTCACGGCCCTAAAAGTGTCCGTCTGCTAATAAGGCTGGCGGACACGAATGCCGCGTTTCACTCAGCTCAGTTGGTCTGATTTTTGCATGAGAAGAAAAATGCAGTGATCTCCATTTGCTCCCGTACTCAACAACATGCCCACTCCCCGCTCCTCCCTCTGGAAATGGTACCTCTGCGGCCTCCTGCTGCTTGCCACGACAATCAATTACATGGACCGGCAGACGCTGGCGAATGCCTCGACGCGGGTGACGAAGGAATTCCACCTGTCGCAGGAGCAGTACGGCGACATGGAGCTTGCCTTCGGCTGGGCCTTTGCGGTGGGATCGCTGGTCTTCGGCTTTCTGGCGGACCGGTTTCGCGTTTACTGGCTCTATCCCGTGGTGCTCAGCGGCTGGTCGCTCATGGGGATTGCCTCGGCGCAGACGGAAGGCTACTGGCCACTGCTCACGTGCCGTGTGCTGCTGGGCTTTTTTGAAGCAGGGCACTGGCCGTGTGCGCTGAAGACGACGTTCGCATTGCTGGAGCCCAAGGATCGCACCATGGGAAACAGCGTGCTGCAGAGCGGTGCCTCCATCGGTGCGGTTGTGACGCCGCCGTTGATGCTCTGGCTCATGACCGACGAGCTTTCGAGCTGGCGACTGGCTTTTGAAGCCATCGGTTATATCGGACTGCTATGGGTCGTGCTGTGGTTTGTATCCATGCGCAAACGCGATCTGGATGTCGTGGTGGAGGATGATCCCGCGAAACGCGAAAGCATGTGGGACATTCTACTGGGCGGTCGGTTCTGGGCCCTGGCCATTTTGATCTTCGGTGCACAAACTTGCTGGCACCTCTTCCGTGTCTGGCTGCCCAAGTTCATGCAGGAAGGCCGTGGTTACTCGGAGACCGAGGCTCTGGCATTCAATTCCGCCTACTACATCGGCACAGACATCGGCTGCATCGCCGCCGGGATCATCTCCCTATGGCTGGCGCGGCGCTTTGCCATCTCGGCGCATGGTGCCCGCCGCTGGGTGTATGCGGGAGCCTGCATGATGACCTCTTTCAGCGTGCTGCTGCTCTGGCTGCCCAAAGGCTGGCCGCTCATGGGCGCGATCCTCGTCGTCGGTGCCGGCGCCCTTGCCTTGTTTCCATGCTACTACAGCTTCGTGCAGGAGCTTTCAGACCGCCATGTCGGTCGGCTCACCGGCTTGCTCAGCACCTGGGTGTGGGCGGTGTCCTCGCCCATGCACAAACTCTTTGGCCGCCTCGTGGATGAAACGAAATCCTTCGACCTAGGCATGGCAGTGGCTGGTCTGGTCCCATGGCTCGGCGTCATCGCCATGAAGCTCCTTTGGGACAGGCGAAAGTCGAACGACCCGGCCGTTGCGGCACGTTGACTGCGGATGATTCGTCCACTGGCTCCTTTCCTTCTTGCTGTCTCGTTGCTCCATGCCGCCGAGCCGTATGAACTGAAGCTCGAAACCATCACCCAGGGTTACGATGGAAAAACGTGCTGGGTGCACCCGCGTGCAGGCACCATTCCCGGCAGCCCGCCGCAGGTCGTGCTGACCATGCAGAAGCTGCTGCTCACCGGCAGCGATGTCTTTTATGCATTGAACCACCTCAGCACTTCCGATCTCGGCCGGACATGGACTCAGCCCCTCGAGGACACCGACACCCTTGGTCGGCGCGAGGAGCCGGAAGGCGTGATCGTGGCCGCCTGTGACTTCACCCCGAAGTGGCATGCGAAATCCGGCAAACTTCTCGGCATCGGCCACACCGTGCGCTATTCAGACAACAAAGTCATTCACGAGCGTCCACGCGAAACCTGCTTTTCGGTCTATGACCCGCAGCACTCCGCCTGGTCTCCATGGGCGGTGATGCCCATGCCCGCAGGCCCGAAGTTCTACAACGCCGGTGCGGGCAGTGTGCAGCGCGTGGATCTGGAAAATGGCGACATCCTTCTGCCCATCTACTTCAAGGCCAAGGGCGAAAAATACTACCGCGTCACCGTGCTTCGCTGCAGCTTTGACGGCAGCACGCTGCGCTATGTCGAACAAGGCAATGACCTCTCGCTGGAGTCAGGCCGCGGCGTCTATGAGCCCTCCTTGATCCGCTGCGCGGGCAAATTTTACCTGACGCTGCGCAACGACACCGCAGGCTACGTCTGTGTCAGCGATGACGGCCTGCACTTCAGCGAACCCAAACGCTGGAATTGGACTGACGGCAGCGATCTCGGCAACTACAACACGCAGCAGCACTGGGTCGGGCACAAGGACCACCTCTATCTCGTGTACACCCGCAAAGGCGCGAACAACGATCACGTCTTCCGCCATCGTGCCCCGTTGTTCATGGCGGAGGTGGACAAGAACACGCTCACGGTGAAACGTGAGACGGAACGCATCCTCGTGCCGGAGCGCGGCGCACGGCTCGGAAACTTCGGCGTATGCGAGGTCAGCGAAAACGAGACCTGGGTCACCGTGGCCGAGTGGATGCAAAAAAACGGCCCGGACATTGTCATCAAGCCTGACAATAAATATGGCGCTGACAACAGCGTCTATGCCGCCCGCATTCTCTGGAAAAATGGCGAGTAACCTGCATCATTCCAGGAACTCGCCGGCGATGATTTCCTCCTCGTCTTCGTTCGCATGAATGGCACCTGAGATGACGCGTTCGGTCACCTCATCAAGGTAGGCCTGCAGCACCTTGCTGAGTTCCAGAAACTCCGGCCAGAGCGTCTCGTTCACAAAACTTCGCGGCACCCGGACCATGACGGTGTTCCGGCGCTGACGCGCGTAGCGGTACGGCCTGAGCTCATACCGTCGCAGCAGGGCGGTGAAGAGTTTTTTCGACCAGCCATCGGCCAGGGTGAACTTGTACTCGATGGGGCGCTCGATCTTCGCCGTCTCTCCCAGCCGCCGTTTGATGCGCTCCATCGCATCGGCGGCAGCTTCCTTTTCGCCGAGTGTCGCGGCCCCGGCATAGAGGCGCTCGATCTTGCTGAGCTTGTCGAGGAGATCCTGTTCGCGCATGCCGGTTCTTTCTCAAACCAGACGCCGTTGTCAACGGCTGCCCCGAATTACGAGGTTCTGCGGATGCCGCGTGTGGCCAGGATGTTGCGCACCAGACGCAGCATGTCGGCGGGCTCGTATGGCTTCGGCAGCACGGCGGCAAAGCCATAGGAGGCAGGATTGGCCATCACCGGATCATCCGAGTAGCCGCTGGAAACAATCGCAAAGACTTCAGGATCGATCGCGCGGAGTTTCTCCATCGCACGCACGCCACCCATTCCATTGGGAATGCTGAGGTCGAGAATGACGAGGTCAAAGGCCCTGCCTTGAGTCACGCTCTCCTGGTACATGCGCACCGTCTCACTGCCCTCGGAGCTCTCCGCGACGTCAAAGCCATTGCCGGTGAGATTGCGAACGATCAGCGAGCGCACCAGCGGATCATCTTCCAGCACCAGAATGCGCGGATTGGCGGCGTTGAGTTCCGGCGACACGTCGAACACCTTGCTCAGGCCAAAGGCATCCGCTTCCTCGCCATCAGAATCCAGCGGCAGGTAAAACCGCACCGTCGTGCCTTTGCCCTGTTCTGAGCTGACGGTCAGCGATCCGCCATGGGCTTTGGCAATGGATTCGCAGACCGTGAGGCCCAGCCCCGTGGCATTGTCGGCTTTGCGGGTGCTGAAGTAGGGCTCAAAAATATGCGGCAGGTGCTCCGTGGGGATGCCTTCGCCTTTGTCTTCGACTTCGATGGCGAGGCCGGACGGCTGGAAGTTCGTGTCGGTGACCATTTCACCGGGGAACATCTCGGCATGGTCGGGCGCAAAGCAGCGCACCGTGATCTCACCGCCGTCGGGCTGCGCCTGCTCCGCGTTGCGGATCAGATTGCTCAGCAGACGGCGGATCTGCGCGCCATCAATGGCGATCTGCGGCAGGCCCGGCTGCACTTCGATACGATACTCAACGCGATTCGCACGCGTGTGATGCGCAAAGAAGGTCTCGATGAGGTCGCCGAGGCGAAGCTGCGTCTTGATCGGCGCACCGCCACGAGCAAAAGTAAGAAGCTGCTGCACAAGATTCTGCGCCTGCAGCGTGGCCTGTTTGGCCGTGTGCAGCTCTGGAAGCGTGATGGCATTGCGCAGGCGCATCTCGGCCAGCGAGATGTTGCCCAGCAGCACGGTGAGCAGATTGTTAAAGTCGTGGGCAAAACCACGCGCCAGCAGCCCCAGTGATTCCAAGCGGTCGATCCGGTTCCGGCGCTCCGCTTCCTCGCGTCTTGCCGTCACATCCTGCACGAGCAGCAGCAGACCTTCACCGAAGGGGTAGCCGCGCAGTTCCAGCCAGATCTGTTTTTCGTCCAGGTACAGCTCACGGTTCACCGTCTCGCGATGCAGCATCGCATGGGCAAAGGCCTCATGGTGCAGTTCACGCGTGGCAGTGGGCATGATGTCCCACAAAGAAAGGCCCAGCATGTTCTGCAGGTTCCGGTCAAAGAGGCGCAGGGCGCTCGCATTGGCATAGGTCACCCGCCAGCGGGCATCCAGGGCAAACAACGGGTCGGAAATGCTTTCCACCACATCTACAAGCGGCGCAGTGCTGCGGTTCGGGATGGTCGGGGCCTCCGCCGGTGCTGACACCGCAGCGGCGCGGAAGAGAATGATGAGTCCGGTCAGGTGGCCCTGCGCATCCCGCAGCGGAGCCGTGCGGTCTTGGATCGGCACACGTTCACCCGCCTGGGTGGTCAGATAAACCGTGCGTTCGGCAGCCTGCGTGGCGGCCTCTGCAGAAAGGATCTCAGCGGGTTCGCCGGTGCTTTGGTAAATACGGAAGACCTCATTTAAGGAGTGGCCCACGGCTTCTTGCGCATCCCAGCCGGTCGCACGGGCGGCGGAGGGGTTCATGAACACCACGCCTCCGGACAAATCGGCGGCGATCACGCCATCCGCAAGACTTTGGAAGGCCTCAAAATAGCTGTGCTCCCGGCGCTGACGCTCATTCTCTTCAAAATGGCGCTGCGCAGCCACCTCCACGGCCAGCCGCAGTTCGTCATGATTGAAAGGCTTGAGCAGATAGCCATGCGGGTGTGTCTGCCGGGCACGGGCTACCGTGTCGAGATCCGCACAGGCGGTTACATACACAATGGCCACCGGGCTGCGGCGCTGCAACTCACGGGCCGTGTCGATGCCATCAAGCTGGCCCGCCAGATGAACATCCATCAAAACGAGATCAGGTCGAAACTCATCCAAGCGCTCCAGCGCTTCCTCTCCCGAGGCACAGATGGCGACAACCACATAGCCGAGCTTGCCGAGTGTCGTGGCCATGTCACAGCCCACGAGGCCCTCGTTTTCGACAATCAAGATGCGGATGCGGTCAGAATTGGTCATTTCCCCGGTAGTGCAACTATTCTAACCGATATGAATTAGAAACGCCATAGGAATTCTAACCTCTTTTATTTGATTGGTGAGAATCGGGGGCAGCTAGGCCTAGGACGAGGCTGGCGTTTTTGAGGATTTGGCTCGTTCGCATCCGTCATCTCCCTGCTGAAATTCAGGAAGGGCAGCATTTTTTGCTCGCCAGATCTTGGCTTCTTCTAATAACTATGCCACGCACATATAAACAAACCCTTATGAGATCCTTCATCGCATTTCTAATCCTCATGGTCGTGGGTGCTTCGCTCCCTGCTGCAGACTCTGCTTCACCCAAGAAAAGTACGGCCAAGCCTTCAGCCAAGGTCGAGGCGGTTGCCAAGACGCTGACTCCTCCGCAAAGGGATCAGTTGCTCTTTCTCCTCAATAATGGGGATCTGGCATCGCTCATGGCGATCCCGGGAATCGGTGAAGCTCGGGCCAAGGCCATTCAGCAGGTCCGCCCTCTCGCTGACGTGGCTCATGTGGTGAACGCCGATGGCGTGGGAGAAGGGCTCTTTGCTCAGATGGTCGCTTATGCGAAGGCTGGATTTCCCCTGCCGGAGAAAAAACCCGCCGCAAAAAAGAAGTCCTCGACTCCAAAAACGGACGCCCCGGCCTCAAAATAGCCTCCATAGGGGAGCTTTCGAGCATTGGGACGATTCAAAGCCAGAATTGGTCACATTTTGGGAATCAGGCCCGACCTTGTGAAATTTTTCACAAATAGCGGTTGCCGCACTGCGGGACGTTCGGATAATCAAATCCGACTCTCCTGCGGTTCCCTGCTCCTACATGGCCACTATCATTGTACAACGTCCCAAACTTGCCTGGCATGAACGCTGGTTCATTTCCACGCTGCTGAAAGGGCTGAAAATCACGATTGGGCACGGCATCAAGACATTCCTCCAGATCGCCGGGGGCAAGCCCAAGGTGACGATGGAATACCCAGAGCAGAAGTGGGACTCGCATCTGCCGGAATACTACCGCGGCGCCCCCGCCCTTGTCACGGACGAGCAGGATCGCGAGCGCTGCGTCAGCTGCCAGCTTTGCGAGTTCATCTGCCCGCCCAAGGCCATCAAAATCATCCCCGGAGAGATCCCCAGCGACGATCCGTGGGCGAAGGTCGAAAAGCGACCCAAGGAATTCGACATCGACATGATTCGCTGCATCTACTGCGGCATGTGCGAGGAGGTCTGCCCGGAGCAGGCCATTTTCCTGCGCAAGGACTACGCCATCACCGGTCTCTCACGCCAGGAGATGGTGCACAACAAAAAGCGCCTCTATGAAATCGGCGGCCAGCGCGTGGGGCTGGTGAACAAGTGGAACGAGCTCAAGTAATGCCCCCGCTGCTGTTCTATCTCTTCGCACTGATCACCTTGGGCTTTGGCTTCCTGGTCGTCACCGGGCGCAATCCGGTCACCTGCGCTCTTGCCCTCGCGGCCAGCTTTGTCGGTCTCGCGGCGCTGTTTCTGAGCCTCGACGCTTACTTCATTGGCGTCATCCAGATCCTCGTCTATGCCGGCGCGGTCATGGTGCTCTTCCTCTTCATCATCATGCTGCTGGACATCAAGACGGAGGAGGGCAAGAAGCTGAATCTGTCCGCCATCATCTCCGGTGTGCTGCTGGCAGTGCTGCTCACTCTGCAGATCATCATGGTGGTCGGCGGCACTGACCTGGCCGGCAAAAGCGCTCAAGACACCCCTCTGGCTTTGGCTGATGCCGCCGGAAAGCTCGGCAAGGCGGCGCTCCCCACCATCACGAACGATCTCAAGGCAGGCACGCTTCCTGACGCCAAGCTCATCGGCTTCACCCTTTTTGATCAATACGGCTTCCACCTCCAGGTGATTGGCCTGCTGCTGCTCGTCGGAACCATCGGTGTCGTCGTCCTCAGCAAACGCGAAAGGAGCGCCCCATGATCACCCTCGGCCACTATCTCGTTGTCAGCGGCATGCTGTTCTCGCTGGGTCTCGCTGGCGTTATCGCCCGCAGAAACATCATCATCGTTTACATGTGCCTGGAGATGATGCTCAGCGCCGCCAACCTCGCGCTGGTCGGTTTCTCCCGCTTTCATCTCGTCAACGGCCTGCCGGATTACACCGCGCAGTCGCTCGTGTTCTTCACCATCACCGTGGCCGCGGCTGAAGTGGCCGTGGGCCTTGCCATCATTGTGGCTCTCTTCCGCTCCAAGCAGAGCGTGGATGTGGAGTCCGTCACCAAACTTCAAGGATAACGCGCCCGCATGCACGCCAGCATCATCCTTCTGCTGCCATTCTTTTCGGCGCTCGTCATCCTCCTCGGCCACCGCCACCTCAAAGGTGCCGCCGTGCTCATTTCGGTGGGCTCCTCGATCATCTCCTTTATCGCCTGCCTGTTTTTCCTGGCTGCGGAGAATGACAACAAGCTCCTTCTCCCCTTCCTCGATGTCGGTCATTTCCATGCCAACATCGATGTGCTGATCGACAAGCAGAGCCGGGGCATGATGTTCATCGTCAGCTTCATCGGGATGCTGGTGCACATTTTCTCGCTCGCCTACATGAAGGACGACGATGCGAAGCCCCGCTTTTTCGGCTCTCTTTCCCTGTTCATGTTTTCCATGACCGGCATCGTGCTGGCAGGAAACTTGATCATGATGTTCATCTTCTGGGAGCTCGTCGGTCTGAGCTCCTACCTCCTGATCGGCCACTGGTACCAAAAGGCCAGCGCCGCGGAAGCCTGCAAAAAAGCCTTCCTGACCAACCGCATCGGCGACTTTGGTTTCATGATCGGCATTCTGCTGCTTTTTGGTGCAAATCACGGCAGTGTGAATCTCTTGGATCTCGCTTCGGCTTTTGGGCCTGGTGGTCCCCTGAGCCCCGAGGCACCCGGGCATAGCGCTGGTTTCACCACCGCTGCCGCTTTGTGCATCTTCCTCGGCGCTGTCGGCAAGTCCGCCCAGTTCCCGCTCCACGTCTGGTTGCCGGACGCCATGGAAGGCCCCACCCCTGTCTCCGCTCTCATCCACGCGGCCACCATGGTCGCCGCAGGTGTCTACATGCTGGTCCGTGTGAGCTTCCTCATTGAAGCGTCGCCGCTCGCGGCGGAAGTCATCGCCGGCATCGGCTGCTTCACTGCGCTGCTTGCCGCGCTGATGGCCACCCAGCAGAATGACATCAAGCGGGTGCTCGCTTATTCAACGCTCTCCCAGCTTGGCTACATGGTCATGGCAGTCGGTGCCGTGGCGATGTCTGTCCAGCACGGACACGAGCTGCATGGGCCAAACCCCGGCCATCCGGCCATGTTCCATCTTTACACGCATGCCTTCTTCAAGGCGATGCTCTTCCTCGGCTCCGGTGCCGTGATCTATGCCTGCCACCATGAGCAGGATATCTGGAAAATGGGCGGCCTGCGCAAGCACATGCCTGTCACCTTCTACACCTTTGCCATCGGAACTGCGGCGCTCATGGGCCTGCCCTACATCACCAGCGGTTTCTACAGCAAGGAGGCTGTGCTGGGCGCGGCTTATGACAGCGGCTGCAGCATTCTCTTTCATGGCACTGCGTTGACGGCTTTGCTCACCGCCTTTTACATGACCCGTCTCGTCATCGTCGCCTTCTTTGGCAAGCCCCGCACTGATTCCGCCCATCATGCCACCGAGGTGCCGATCATCATGCTCCTGCCACTGATTACTCTCGCCGTTTTTTCGGTTCTGTCCGCATGGGACGGCTTTGCCACCAGCCTTCAGGCCCTGAAGCCGGCGCATGAGAAGCCGCATGACACCGTTCTCTTCGCCTCCATCGCCGCATTCCTCATCGGCACGGGCGGTGCGATCTACCTCTATCGCGGCAAGGACAAGGACCCCGTCAGCATCAAGCTGTTCGCCAACAAGTTCTACTTCGACGAAATCTACGCCGTCATCGTCCGCGTCTGCCAGGACCGTCTTGCCTGGATCGTCACTGCTCTGGAGCGCATTTTTGTCGATGGCCTCATCGCCCGCCTGCCCACGGCGCTCGTCGCCCGCCTCGGTGCCGCCACCCGCATGCTGCAGGGCGGCCATCTGCAGGGCTACACCTTCCTGCTGGGCGGTGGCGTCATTGGTGTTGTTTATCTTGTCGTGTTTGTCCTGCCCCGTCTGGGTCATTGATGGAGAATCTGAATGAGCGTCCTTGAATTAATCATCGCACTCCCGCTGCTCGCCGCCTTGGCGGTCTGGCTCGGTGCGCCTGCCCGCGCTGCATCCCTCGGTGCCACGCTCATCAATCTCGCCCTCGTGTTTTACACGGCGGTGCAGTACTGGGGCAAGACCGGCCTCGCCTTCACCCATTCCCGCCCGATCCTCGATAATCCATCGCTCAGCTTCGCCGTCGGCGCGGATGGGATCTCCATCATCCTCGCCCTGCTCACCACGCTGGTGATGCTCGCCGCCATCTGGCAGATCCAGGATCGCCCAGCCATCTTCTACGTCTCCTCGCTGCTCATCGGTGGCGGCGCACTGGGGGCTTTCCTCACCACGGATGTTTTCTTCATCTACGCCTTCCACGAACTCGCGTTGATCCCCACCTTCCTCATGATCGCCCTCCATGGGCGTGCGGAGCCCGCCCTGCGCAAGGCCGTCGCATGGAAGGCCACCATCTATCTCGGCGCCGGCAGCCTCGTGCTGCTCGCCGGTCTGGTCTGGCTCGTGCTCGAATTCAGCGGCGGCTCCAAGCTCACCTTCGATCTCGAAGCCCTGCGCAGCCAGGCCAAACTCACACCGCTGCCAGATGCGAAGCAGGCGCAGATCTTCTTCGTCCTCCTGCTCGGATTCGGTTCGCTCGTCAGTCTCTTCCCCTTTCATAGCTGGGCAGCGCCGGCCTACGCCACCGCACCCACGCCCGTGGCCATGCTTCACTCCGGCGTGCTTAAAAAATTCGGTCTCTACGGCCTTATCCGCATCGCCCTGCCGCTTCTGCCTCAGGGGGCTCATGTGGAATGGGTGCAAAACGCGCTGCTGCTGATGCTGCTGGGCAACATCCTCGTCATGGGCCTCGTCACCATCCATGCCAGCCGCCTTGATGACACGCTCGCCAACTCCAGCGTCATGCACATGGGCTACATCTTCCTCGGCATTGCCGCAGGCACGGAGATCGCTCTCAAAGGCGCCGTGATCCTCATGTTCGCCCACGGCATCTCCATTGCGCTGCTCTTCGGCCTCTGCGGTCGCATGCGCAATCAGCTTGGTACTCTGGAATACAACAAGCTCGGCGGCCTCGCCACCCATGCGCCGGCTTTCACCGTGCTCTTCGCCTTTGGCACCTTTGCCTCCATCGGACTCCCCGGGCTCACCAACTTCGCGGGTGAGGTGATGATCTTCCTTGGCAACTTCACCGAGTTCAAAGCGGGCGCCCTGACCAGTCTGCAATGGACCGTCATCCTGGCGCTCTGGGGGGTGGTGATGTCCGCTGTTTACATGCTGCGCGCCTATCGTGGCATCTTCCACGGCAGCCCTGCCACCGGCCTGTTCATGATTGATCCTGCGTTCTCTCAGCGTGTGCCGTTCATCTTGCTCGCCACCACACTGCTTGTCACCGGCTGCTGCCCCTGGCTGCTGCTCAACCTCATGAAATCCGCGCTGTAGTCCTGCCATGAGCGTTTTCACCATCGAAGCCGGCCTCGCCCTCCTCGGACTTGCACTGCTGCTGCTTGAGGCCTTCAAGCCCGACATCTCCCGCCGCACCCTCGGTCTCACCGCCGTCGCCGGCACCTCGCTCGCGCTCGTGCTGTTCATCTTCGCACCGCACGACTCCGGCAGCCTGCCCGGCTTCATCCAGCCCTGGCATCAGCTCGACAGCCTCGCCATTTTCTACAAAGGCTTCGCGCTTGTCATCACCATCCTCGTGCTCTGGCTCACGCTGGAATGCGCCCCCTACCTCACCCGCTTCACGGTGGATGGCAAGCTGGCAGAAATGTTCAGCCTGCCGCTCATTGTCTGCACCGGCATGATGTGGATGGCCTCCGCACGGGACCTCGTCACCGTCTTCGTTGCCCTCGAGCTCGTCACCGTCTCCTTCTACGTCCTCGTCGCCTTTGCTCGCAAGAGCGCCTTCAGTCTTGAGGCCGGCGTCAAATACCTCATCCTCGGCGCTCTCTCCACCGGCGTCCTCGTCTACGGCATCGCCTGGATCTACGGCGCCACTGGCACCATGAGCTTCGATGGCATCGCCAAGGCGCTCGCCAATCCCGCCACCAGCAAGACCACCGCGCTCTTCGGTGCCGCCGTCCTGCTCTGCGGTCTCGGCTTCAAAGTCGCCGCCGCCCCCTTCCACATGTGGGTTCCCGATGTGTATCAGGGGGCACCCACTCCCGTGACCGCCTTCCTCTCCGTCGGCTCCAAAGCCGCAGGCTTCGTCGTCCTCACTCGTGCGCTGGACTCCTTCATGGCCCCAGGCTCCATCATCGGCAGCGAGATTCAGGCACTCCTCCTTGTCATCGGCTCCCTCACCGTCCTGCTCGGCAGCCTGCCAGCGATGTTCCAGGCCAGCGTCAAGCGCCTGCTCGCCTACTCCAGCATCTCTCACGCAGGCTACCTCCTCCTCGCACTCGCCTGTCGCGAAAGCGCCCGCTTCGATCTCTCCTCCGGTGGCATTGTCGCCTTCTACCTCGCCACCTACCTGCCCATGACCGTCCTCGGCTTCCTTGGCCTCGGTCTCATGCGCGCCAACGGTCTCGGCGAAGACATCAAGGACTTCACCGGTCTCGCCAAACGCAATCCGCTGCTCGCGTTGCTGATGACCCTCTCCTTCGCCTCCCTCGCCGGTCTGCCCCTGACCGCCGGTTTCCTCGGCAAGCTCTTCGTCTTCCTCGGCCTCGCTGACCACGGCTACTGGGGCGCTCTTACCTGCGCCGTCATCGCCGCCGCCGCCGGTTTCTACTACTACTTCAAGACCATCCTGGCGATGTACACCACCGAAGGCACCGACGTCCCCGCGCTGACCTTCTCAGGTCCCGCCAAAGCCGTCGCCGGGGCCCTTGCACTCGCGATCTTGATTCTTGGAGTCTATCCCAAGCCCTTGCAGAAGGTGCTGACATCAGATCGTCCCGCTGTTGTGGCGAAGTGATGGGAGGAAAGATTTTTAGGTGCCTTGACGGAGTGTCTTGCCAATAAGCATTGACACAATCAGGCCGGGTCAGATAAATGAGCTGCATGAAATCGCGGCTGTTTATCTGCATGGTGTTGCTGGCATGGCTGGGGTTTGAGGATGCAGCCCATGCTCAGGCCGCAAAGTCGTCGGGTGCATCCATGGATGATTTGATCGACTGGTCTGATCCGCTGGCGTTGACGCAGCAAAAACTGATCAGTTTTTTAGACACACACCGAAAGGATCGAAGCAAGCCTGCTGGCTATAATGTCAGGACAGGACCATTCGGAACCCAGGTGATGGTATTACCTGCAAGCAACGGGCTGTTCGAGGACACCGTATTCGGAGGATTTTTCGAGGTCGATCGCATGATGGTGATCTTCTCGTCCACCCAAAGCTCAATAAGCCTGACGCTCAGCAGCAAGAACGTCACGAAGAAAAAGCTGGCCGCGTTGGATGTCCTTCTTGCGCAAAAAACGGGCGATTCAAATCCCGATGAAGACCCAGGTGCCCCCATTGTTCGGAAGGGGCGGCATTGGGTGCACCCTAAATACATGGTCAGGTATAATGTTGGCCCTTCCTCAATGAGTTTGTTAATCCAAAGCCCTTTGGACAGCCGGCCTCCCCCGCCTGAGCCCGCGGTGGAAATCCAGCCTGTTGAACTGCCGAATTTGTCAGCCGATCTCGACGCCCTGCTGAACTTCAACGCCCTTTGGTTGTGGACCCCGGCCGAGATGGAAAAGGCCTATGTCCTCAAAACAGACGACAAGGGCGAGCAGCCCAAACCACCTCAGTTCGAATGGATGAGCGCCAGCAAAGACCGCGCCCGCTTCTCCCGTCACATGTTCAGCAACATCGAGACCAAACTCACCATGTTTGGCGGCTCCATCAATGTCGAGGAGGTCATTCTGGAGTTCGTGAACGGCAAAGCAGCCCGCGCCACCATCTCTTTCTACAACCGCGGAGACTCAGGTGATATCACCACCGCTGAATTTGACCGCATTTTCAAACTGATTGGTCAAAATCTCGGCCAGGTGATGAAGGTCTCTCCCAAGCGGCAGATCCTTTCCTCCAATGCCGCGCTGCCGGTCACCGGCTGGAACTGGACCTCTCCCGGCGGCATCGCCCTGCTCGAATACAACGAGTACAACACTCCCGGCAAAGTCACCAAACCCGAGTTCCTGCGCCTGAAACTCGCCGCACCCAATCAGGCCGACTGGAGCATGGGCAAGATGGCCACCGGCGTCCAGCGCATGGAGCTGCTCCAGCGCATCAAAAAGACCCCCGAAGGCGATGTCTATATCTCCGGCGTGCCGATGGTCGATCAGGGCCAGAAGGGATATTGCGTCGCCGCGAGCTGCCAGCGCTTGTTTGAATACATGCGCATCCCCTGTGACCAGCACGAGATGGCCAAGCTCGTCAGCATCGATGCAGGAAGCGGTGCGGACATCACCACCATGCAGAAGAGTCTCGCCAAGATCGATGGAGCCTTCAACGTCACCTTCAAGCCCCTGATCAATCCTGAGCAGTATTACACCAACGGTCGCAAACGCCGGGTTTCGGAAAAAGCCTTCTTTTCAATCGTCAAAGAATACACCGACAAAGGCGTGCCCCTGCTCTGGGGCTTGTTCCTGGGTGAGAAGCCCGAGGATCCGCCGCTGCCTGGTGGCGGCCAGGTCAGCGGCGGCCACATGCGCATGATCATCGGCTACAACCTCGCCAAAAACCAGATCCTCTTCACGGACTCCTGGGGCGCCGGCCATGAGCTCAAGCGCATGGCCATGCTGGATGCCTACGATGTCACCCTCGGCCTCTACTCCATGGCCCCGCGCGGTTTCTGATCAGGGCGCGCGGCCTTCCTCGACATCCATCACGTCAAAGAAGGTCACCAGGTCTTCGCGGTGCGCCAGTCCGGCCTCGGCACGCTGCTTGACCAGGCCTTCGCTTGCCGCATCGCGCCAGCCACGCTTGTGCATGAAGCCGTTCCAGATTTCAATCTGCTCTGCTGTCGGCCGGTTGCCGTTCTGGCAGCACCACTCAAGGATTTCCTCGTCCGTCCCACCTGCCAGCGTGCGCTCTGAGAGCTCGCTGAAATCCACCCCGAGAAACTTGCACACACGCTCATCAAAGGTGCGGCTTCCCGCCAGGTAGCCTAGGTGATAACCTTCCGGCAGCTTGCCTTCCTTGGCGTTGAGCCGGATTTTATCGAGAATGCGGCCAAACACGGCGATGCCGCCGACCAGATCACGAGGGGAACGAATGGGAAATGCCATGCGCCTTTTTAGCGGGGACGCATGGCGAAGTCAATCCACCGCCCTTACTCAGCCTTCTTCTTTCCCTTGCCCTTGGCATTGCCTTTGGCTGCCGGTTTGGCTGCAGCCGCCACCTTTTCGCCGGGCTTCGGCAGAGTTGCCTTCACCTCTTCCCAGGCCGGATTCAGCGTGGCTTCGTACATCGAGAAATTGCGGAAGTCCACCGACTGGCCGCTCACGGTGAAGCCAGGGCTGGCTTTCTCCGTCATGAAGAGATCATTCGCACCCCAGGCCACGAGATCGTCCACCTTGCCGAGCATTTTATCGCCCACCATTTCCAGACGCACCTTGTGCCATCCATCGCCCAGCTCAGTCGGGAAACGTGCAAACACCACCGCCTTGTCCGGCCCTTCATGGTCGTTGTCATCACGCTGCACCGTCACCGACTTCGGCGTGATCATGATGCGTGCCATGTGGCCCTTGATGGCGTTGACCGAAACGCTGGTGGAACTGGCCCCTGAAAACTTGAACTCATACTCAATGACGAAGTCCTTCAGCTTGTTCGGCAGGCGCGTGACTGCTCCATGCTTGTCCGCCTCCAGCTCGGAACCGCGCAGCACGCCGTCTGTGGGCTCCCATTTGCCCTTCGCTGCCTTCCATGGCTCGCCAGCTCCGGAGCTGAGATTGTTTTCATAGATGACCTTGCCGGGAATGGCGAGCAGCGGTTTGTCCTCGGCACGTGCGGCAAAGGCGGCAAGAGCGAGCGTCAGGGTGAGCAGGGAGGTGTGTTTCATGAATGGACCGCTGAGAACGCAGGGCAGCCTCGCAAATTGCAGCAGACTTGTATTGTTTGTTTCGCCGTCATAGCCTTGGCAACATGAAAGGAACCCTTGTCTCCATTGTGACGATGTCGCTGCTTTTCGCAGGGATTTCCGCCTCAGGCCAGGAGCCGCTGCATTTCCCGCAGGAGCTGCCATGGACTGGCAAACCTGCACTCTCGAACGAACCAGTCATTGAAGGGATGACGATACGTGCGTGGATGGCCGCCACGGTCTTCCCGGAGTTCAAATTTTCCGGCACTTTGGAAGAAGCAATTTCCTATTTGATGATGGAGTCGAGGGCCGTGACTCCAGGTGGCAGGACCATCGGTGGATTTGTTATCACAGAAAAAGAGGGCAATCAGGCTCTGACCACAGCCAGAATAGACCTTCAACTGAAGGAGAAGAACGCCTTTGAGGTCATTGATGCCCTTTGTAGTGCTGCGAAGACAAAATGGATGCTAACTCCAACTTCCATCCACATTGGTGCGAATGCTGAAAAGGTCCCAAGTGGCCAGGATCTCAACGAAGCTGCCCCTGATCCATTTGCACCGAACATCAAAGATGCCAAAGGTCCGGCAAAATGAAACTGTAGGAAACCAGCACATGCGCCCAATCCTTCTATGCTTCATCGTTCTCCTCTCCTGCATGCAAGCCGCCGAACCCAATGCCGTCGCCAATGCCTGGCTGGCAAAAGCAAACATCGCCCCGCCCCTGCAGGTGCCCGCCTCCCTCGACGCATGGCAGCAGCAACGGTCACAGATCCGCGCGAAGCTCAACGAACTCCTTGGCGACCTCCCACCGCGTCCCCCGACCTCTGCATTCCAAGTCATCAGCAGCGAAGACAAAGGCAGCTACACCCTGGAGACCCTCCAGTTTGACAATGGCGCGGGCGAGATCGTGAAAGGCTACGTCTTTGTACCAAAGACTGCCACGCCACAAAACAAAGCCCCCACCATCCTCTACTGCCACTGGCACGGCGGTCAGTATGACGTCGGCAAACAAGAGCTCCTGCAGACCAACGCAACCCCCGTCGCCGCAGGCCCAGCACTGGCCGCCGCCGGTTACGTCGTGCTCGGCATCGACGCCCCCTGCTTCGGCGAGCGCAACGGCCAGGGCCCCGACGGCCCCCAGCAGAAAGGCAGCAACGGCGAGATGACCGCCTCCAAATTCAATCTCTGGATCGGCCGAACCCTCTGGGGCATGATGATTCGCGATGATCTCACCGCGCTCGATTACCTCAGCTCTCGCCCCGAGGTGGATTCCCAGCGCATCGGCGTCACCGGCATCAGCATGGGCTCCACCCGCAGTTGGTGGATCATGGCTCTCGATGACCGCCCCCGCGCCGCCGTGTGCGTCGGCTGCATGACACGCTACGAAGAACTCATCCGCGCCGGCATGCTCAAGGCCCACGGCATTTACTACTTCGTCCCTGGCATGCTCAAACACTTCGACACCGAAGCCGTCATCGCCCTCGCAGCTCCGCGCCCCATGCTCTTCATGACCGGCGATCAAGATGCAGGCTCTCCCACCGATGGCCTCCGCCACATCGGCGACATCGTCAGCCGTGTCTATGCACTCCACGGTGCAGACGCCTCAGCTCATTTCGAAAACCAAATCTATCCCGGCGTCGGTCACGTCTATCTCCCTGAGATGTGGGAGAAGACGGTGGAATGGATGGATCGCTGGGTGAAAAACTGATTCAATGTTTGGTATGAACTTCCCGCCCAAGGCCATCAGTGTAATGCTTTTGGTGCAGTGCCTGTTCATCGGGATGGGGTACGCGCTCGCTCGAAAAATGACACGCTTCATCGAACAGGCAGACCTGCCAGCCGTGTGGCTGCGTGCCATGCCGCAATGCGTGGAATTTGTGCTCAGTATCGGCCTCTGGGCGCTTCTGATTCCTCTGCTATGGGCTTCATGGGTCTGCCTGCGTTCTGAAGTCCATAGAGGCATGCCGCTGACCCAATCTGTCGATGCCAGGATCACCATCGGGCTGACCGTGGTCATCGTTTGCATCTGGTCTTATGCAGCAGCGCAGGCACTGAACACGGCCCTAAGCTTCCACGGGCCCGTGACCGTGATCAGTCACTCAAACTGATCGGTCACGGTCAACTCTGTCGAGGCGGCACACACACCTTTGACGGATCCCCGCTCTTACCACGAGCTCAGATCATCATGCAGCCGCTCCATCTCAAGTGAAAACGCCGCACGCTCGGGCATGTCGGGCGCTCCATAGGGCACGATCTCAATGACGTTCTTCCGCAGCGCGGTGATGCCGCTGCCGCCGTCAGCCTGCTGAATGCAGGTCCACGCACGATCTGCAAAACGTGCCGCAAGGATGCAGTCCTCAGGCGTGGTATGGCCGCCGCGCTGCAAATGGCCCAGCACAGAAGGACGCACTTCAAGATCAGGGAAGGGGGCCCCGGCACGCTGGAAGTACTGCTGAAAGGCATCCATCAGCACGTAGGCGCGGTTGCGCTTCTGCGGCGGGTCAAACTCCACGCCTTCCGCCACCAGCACGATGGCGTGGCCGCGTCCGCGTGTCATCGCGCCTTCGATCTTCGCCGCGAGCTTCTTCATCGCCTCCTCGTTCAGCGGACCACCTTCAGGAGTCACGATCATTTCCGCACCCGATGCCAGACCCGCCATGCGGGCCAGGTCGCCGCTCGCACGGCCCATCGTCTCCAGCACCATCACGCGGCGGTGGCTGCGCGCGGTGTCGATGAAGTGATCCACCGCCCAGACCAGTGTGTTCACTGCGGTGTCCACTCCCAGCGCCATGTCAGTAAACTGAAGGTCGTTGTCAATCGTGGCCGGAATCCCGATCACTCGCAGATCGCTCTCTTGAGCCAGCAGCCGTGCCCCGGTCAGCGAGCCATCACCACCCACCACGACCAGCGCTCGCACATTGAGGTTCTTGAGCAGCTTGAGCACGCTCTCACGCACCTTCTTGTCGTGGAATTCCAGGCACCTTGCAGAGCCCAGGATGGTGCCGCCCTTGCCCATGATGCCGCTCACGCTCGCATGGTCCATCTGGATGACGTGCAGTTGCTCAGAGATCAGTCCTGCACGGCCTGTGTGGGTCGCGATGTCCTTTTTCAGGCGCACCAAAGCTTCCGCATCGTCATTGACGGCACGTGCGGTGCGCACCAGCCCCCGATATCCATCGCGAATGCCCAGCACGGCGATTTTTTCACGGTTCAGGCCCAGTCGCACGATGGCACGCAGAAATGCATTCATGCCGGGTGCGTCTCCACCACTGAAAAGGACGGCGACGGATTGTTCGGGAAAGGTGGCGCTCATGGGAAAAATGGAAAATGGGGGATTGTTTGCTTAGCGAGCACTCAGCGCGTGGCAAGTGGCTGCTTAAGAGGATGAAATTCCTCGGGCTTGCTACCCTGCTCCCCCGTGTTAATGGCGGGGGTGTCCCCAGCCCTCGCCACCACGCTTTTCCCGCTCATCGCCGCCCTCCTGTACGCCTTTGGCGCGCTCGTGCTGAAACGCTCCAGTGATCTCGGCGTCGGTCTCTGGCGCACCACCTTTGTCGCAAATTTGATCGTCGCAGGCCTCTTTTCCTTCCTCTGGCTGCTCGGCGGGCCGCCGGTGGAAATCGTCGATCTCTGGCAGCCCGGCGTCATCGCCATGTGCCTGTTCATCGGCCAGCTCGCCCAGTTTTTGGCCTTGGAAAAGGGGGATGTGTCCGTCGCCGTCCCCGTTTTTGGGTTGAAGGTCATCCTTGTCGCCTTTTTTACCCCGCTGCTGATCGGGGAGGCCGTCGGCGTGAAGCTCTGGATTGCCGCCTTTCTGAGCGTCCTGGGAATCACCTTTCTCAATCGCAAGGACGTCGGCCAGCCGCCGCGTCATCTGCTCATCACCTTCGTCGCCGGTGGTATCGGTGCCGTGGCCTTCGCCATCTTTGATGTGCTCGTGCAAAAATGGGGGCCCTACTGGGGCGTCGGCCGCCTGCTGCCCTGCATTTTCTGGATCAATGCCCTGCTCTCCTTCGGCCTCATCTTCCGTTTTTCCGCTCCCCTGAGCGCCATCCGCCTCCAGGCCTGGCCCTGGCTCGTCGGCGGTTCCGCCCTGCTCGGCACCCAGAGCATCATCTTCGTCAGCACCCTCGCCGTCTTTGGCAAGGCCACCTCCGCCAACATCGTCTACGCCTCACGCGGCCTCCTCAGCGTGGTGCTCGTCTGGATGATCGGCCACTGGTTCGCCAACGCCGAACAGCACCTCGGCCCCAAAGTCATGCGCTGGCGCCTGGCCGGCGCGCTCCTGATGATGAGCGCCATCGTGCTGGTGGTGGTATGAGCCAGCGGGTGGGGCCGTGGCTACTCTTCCTGCACAATCACAAACGTCTTCGCACTCAGACCACTCGCCTCATCACGCACCTCGATCTCATGCCTCCCGGGCTTCAGGATGGCAAAAGTGTGAGCACCTTCGTTGCGGAGCTCAAGGGTCTTGCAGCTCCAATTTGGGTGCTGTGATCCGGCGGCCTGCAGCAGCAAACGGCTGCCATGGTTCCGAATATCCGGATCCAAAATAATGACCGTCCCCGGAATCGGATTCGTAATGCGCAGCGTTGGCCTCGCCTCCGTCTCCGCCGTCGTCACCAGATCCCCCAGCCAGTTGCCGCTGCTGCCCATCCACGCCGCATACTCACGTGGTAAAATCGCCCGTCCCTTCGCATCATATTCACTTGCCTGCGCCACCGGCGGCAGCTTGCCCGCGATGAAAAACTCCTCCCGGCTCACCCGCGCAGGCGGCGTCTGTGGGGTCAGCCGTTTGCCCGTGCGTGGATCAATCCGCGCACGCACGATGTCCTTCGGCATCGCAAACCACGTGGCGGGATGTTTCTCATGCAGGTGCAGCATCACATCCTTGAAGATCGGTCCTGCCCCGGTCACACCGCTCACATCCTGCATTGGCGTGTTGTCAAAATTCCCCGCCCACACACCCACGGTGAACTCAGCCGTGTACCCCAGCGTCCAGTTGTCGCGAAAGGTCGAGCTCGTCCCCGTCTTCACCGCGCACTTGAAAGGAAGCCGCAGCACCGACCATCCGCCAAAAGCCATCTCACGCGCCTGGTTGTCACTCAAAATATCCGCAATCAGCCAGCACTCATTTTCACCCAAAATCCGTCGCTCCTCCGCACCCCCATCATCCAGCCTCAGCGTCCACCGCTTGCACTTTCCCAGCCGCGCCAGACACGCATACGCATTCGCCAGCTCCACCAGCCGCACAGACGCATTCCCAATCGTCAGCCCCAGCCCGTAGTGCGCCGCATCTTCATTCAGCGTGCTCAACCCCAGCTCCCGCAGCTTCGGCAGCAGCACCTCCGCGCCACCAATCGAATCCAGCACACGCACCGCTGAGATGTTCAGCGAATTCCCCAGCGCATACCGGTAAGTCATCGGCCCATAGCTCCGCAGCGTAAAATTCTCCGGGCGATACGTGCCCGATGCTGTGGCAAACTCCACCGGCAGATCCGCCACGAGGCTCGCGGGCGTTGCCCCGCGTTCAAATGCGAGCAGATACGTAAACGGTTTCATCGCCGATCCCGGTGAATGCGGCGCCCACGCCCCATTCAGTTGTCCGCCGTTCTTCGCAAAGAAATCTCGCGACCCCGCCAGCGCCCGCACTGCCCCCGTCGCATTTTCGATTACCACCACCGCCGCATGCGTCACATGCCGGCCCTTCAGCATCTCCAGCCGCTGAGCCATGATCGTTTCCACCTGCTGCTGCAGCGCCGCATCCAGCGTGGTGCGCACCGTGCCTCCGGCCGGCCCGACACGCAGCATCTCCACCGCATGGGGGGCCTCAAAGCCCCCGCTGAAGCGCTGCAGCACGATCTTCTGATCCATTGCCACCCGGTGCTCCTCATCGGTCAGCCAGCGCAGCTCATGCATCTTGTCCAGGATGCGCCGCTGCCTCGGCAGCACGCTCTCCAAATTCCGAAACGGATTCAGCCGCGCCGGAGCCTGCGGCAGCGCCGCTAGCAGCGCGCACTCCGCCGGAGTCAGATCCCCCGGCGGCTTGTGGAAATAACCGGACGTTGCAGTCGCCACTCCCGTCATGAGATTGCCAAACGAAACGCGGTTCGCATACGCCGCCAGAACCTCCTCCCGGCTCCAGGACATCGCCAGGCGGCGCGCTCGCAAAGCTTCGACGATCTTGACCCAAAGCGTGCGCCTCCCCGCCTGCTGCGTCGTGTTCTTGATGAGCTGCTGATGAATCGTCGAAGCTCCGGACACAATGCGTCCACTTCGCGCATTGTCCCGGCCCGCCCGCGCTATGGCGGTCAAGTCGATGCCGCCATGCGAGAAAAAGCGTTTGTCCTCCGCCGCCAGCAGCGCATGCATTAGTGCAGGCGGCATCTCTGCATACGTCACCGGCGGCGCGGCGCGCGTGCCGTCTTCGTTCAGCAGATGCCGCAGCGGCGTCCCATCCCGCGCCAGGTACAGCGTTGAAGACGGCGGCGGCTTCAGCAGCGACTCAGGCAGTGGCACCGTCCACGGCAGCCCCCACCACGCCACCGCGGCCAGCATAAGCGGGGCGATCACAAAAATTTTCCAGCGGCGGCGCATGCCAAAAGGAACGCGAGGGGGGCGATTAAATCCAGTGCGGTGTTCTTGACCATCCGCCCCAGCGGCGGAGCATGCACGGCCCGCATGACTCCCCCGACCACCATCGCCTGCCTCGGCCCCGAAGGCAGTTTCTCGCATCTCATCACGCAGATGCGCTTTCCCGGTCTGGCGGTCAGCCTTCGAGACAACGTGGGCGACGTGTTCGAGTTCCTCGCCACCCATCCCGACGCGCTCGGCATCGTCCCCATCGAGAACTCCTCCGGCGGTTTCATCATCGACACCGTGGATCGCCTCGTGGACTCACGCAGCACCCTCTCCATCCTCGAAGAACTCACGCTGGATGTGAAGCTCGCCCTCCTCGGCAGGGCAGGGGAGCCCATCACCTCCATCCATTCCCACGCCATGCCCTTCTATCATGGCGACGACTGGCTCAAGGCCCACTACCCCGAGGTGAAGCGCGTGGTGGAGCCCAGCACCGCCAAAGCCGCCGAAAAAGCCGTCGCCACTCCGGGTGCCGCCGCCATCGGCCCGCGCCAGAATGCCGAGCGTCATGGTCTGCAGATCCTCCATTTCCCCATCGCCGGCGAGGTGCCCAACATCACGCAGTTCTACCTCATCGGCCACATGGCAAACACGCCGGGGCTGGAACACAACCGCACCGCCCTCGTCGTCGAACTTCCCGACCGCCCTGGCAGCCTTTGCCGTTTCCTGACCCCGCTCAGCGAAAACAGCATCAACATGAAGCGCCTTGAATCCCGCCCCATCCGCGGCCAGCCGAACAAGTACCGTTTCTACATCGAGATCGAAGGCTCCACCGCCGACCCACGCGTGGAAAAGGCGCTGAATCAAACCCGCGCCGACGGCGCAACGATCCGCAGCGTGGGCTCTTACTCCGCCGATCTGCGCTTTGAATCCTGACCCACCTTATGAAGAACATCCTCGCCTGCCTGTTGGCCTTTGCCGCCAGCCTTAACGCCGCACCCACCATCTCCAAACGCGCCAGCGAAATCGACCCGCGCGCCAAGGAGCACCCTGAAATCGACTTCGTTTTCACCGACAAAAAGGGCAAGCCGCAGGACCTCCAAAACGCGAGTGTCGATGTGAAGGTCAAGCCACAGGGAAAACTCGTCATCTGGCTCATGGGCCACAGCGTCCCGTTGTTCGAGCGCCTCAACAGCTACGGCCTGCACGCCATCCAGCCGCATTACGCCAACAAATGGTTCGGCATCATCCCCGCCGCCCGTCGCGATGATGGCAAGACGCTCGGAGACATCCGCCTCGAAGCCTGCACCGGCGAGGACGTCAGCGATGTCGTGAGCATCCCTCAGCCGGACAGCATGATGGAGCGCTCCTTCCAGTTTGTAAAATGGCTCGCCAAAGAGCACCCCGAAGGCAAGTGGGGCCAGTTCATCTCTGAAGACGGCAAAGGCCTGCGCTGGGACAAGGTCATCGTCTCCGGCGCCTCGCACGGTGCCACCACTTCCGCTCGTTTCGCCAAGCATCAAAAAGTCGATCGCGTCGTCTGCTTCTGCGGCCCGCGTGATAACTACGACAGCTGGCAGGCTCTGCCTTCCGCCACACCGGGGAACCGCATCTTCGGCTTCAGCCACGTCCTCGATGGCGGCTGGACCGCCGACCACTACTGCCGCTCCTGGGAGATGATGGGGCTCAATCAGTATGGCCCTATCGTGGAGGTGGACATCAGCGCCCCGCCATTTCAAAACACCCGCCGCCTCATCACCAATGCCGATGTGAAAGGCGACGACAAGCGTGCCCATAGCTCCGTGGTGCCCGGTGGCGCGGCCGTGAAGGACAAGGATGGCAAATTCATCCACGAAGCCGTCTGGCACTATCTCTTCAATCACCCGGTGGATCAAATCGGCTCCCCCACACCCGCCGATCCCGACTGTGTGAAGGATCAGCGCAAATCATCCCGTTAAATCCCGCCCAACTCCATCCTCCCACCTGCTCCCCTTATGAGTCTCTCGCTCCGTCCTCTCACCATCGCCGCCGTCTTCAGCCTCGGCACCCTTTTGAATGCCGCTGACAATCCCTTCGTCGGCCGCTGGGCTCTCACCATTCCTGGTGGCGGCGCAGGCTGGCTCGGTGTGGAGGAAAAAGACGGCGCTCTCTCCTCCAGCGTGCTCTGGGGCGGTGGCAGCGTGGTCCCCACCGCAGGCACCAAAGTCGAGGGCGATACCTTGATGGTGACCCGCGAGCAGAAGAACAAGGAAGGCAAGCTCGCCGCCATCGAAACCATCACCGCCAAGATCGAAGGCGAAAATCTCAAGCTCACCACCTCCAAGAAAAACGCCGCTGGCAAGGAAGTCGGTCAGCCCCAGGAATTCTCCGGCAAGCGCATCCCGGATGTGCCGCCTGCACCTGATCTCTCCAAAGTGAAATTCGGCGCCCCCATCCAGCTCTTGAACGGCAAGGACCTCACCGGCTGGCGTCTGCTCAAAGAAGGCGTGGACAATGGCTGGAGCGTCGTCGATGGCGTTCTGCAAAACCGAGTCGTGAAAGCCAAAGATAAACACTTTGGCAATCTGCGCACCGATGCCGAATTTGAAGACTTCAATCTCAAGACCGAAGTCCGCACCCAGGAAGGCAGCAACAGCGGCATCTACCTCCGCGGCATTTACGAAGTGCAGGTCATGGAAAGCTACGGCCAGCCTCTCGATTCCCACCACATGGGCGCGCTCTACAGCCGCATCACCCCCAGCTTCGCTGCGGAGAAGCCCATCGGTGAATGGCAGACCCTCGACATCACCCTCGTGGACCGTCACCTCACGGTCATCCTCAATGGCAAGACCATCATCGACAACGCCCCCGTGCTCGGCTGCACCGGCGGCGCCATCAGCAGCGATGAATTCAAGCCCGGCCCCATCTACCTCCAAGGCGACCACACCAACGTGGACTACCGCAACATGGTCCTGACTCCCGTGGTGAAGTAACACCATCCGCCGCTGTCATGGTTGTGGGCGAATCATGAGGTTCGTCTCACAACCCCAGCCGCTCTTTCACGGTCTTGATGGCCTTGTGCCGGTTGTCCACCGCCAGCTTTTTGAAGATATGCTCGTTGTGCCGGTTCACCGTGTGCAGCGTGACGTCAAGAATCTGTGCGATCTCGGGATTGTTCTTGCCCTCGCAGACCCAGTGCATCACTTCAGCCTCACGCTCGGTGAGGCCCAGGCTCTGCAGTCGTTCAATGGAGACCTCCAGTGATTCCACGCGGCCCAGCACATAGTATCGGTTGTCCCTGCAACGCGCGAGCGAGAGCACGATGCGATGCCCCTCCTGCTCCATTTCCAACGGAGGAAAGATGTTCTCATTTTCTTCGGCAAGCTGCTGCAGCCATTGGCGCACAGTCGGCGGCAGAAAATAATGGAGGGCACCTGGGGCGCGCTCCAAAGTTTTGCCAAAAAACCAGTGCGCCGCTTTGTCCCCCTCAAGGATTTCTCCCTGTTCTGTGACGATGAGGAGTTCACATGCGGACGAAGAGAGCGGCGCATCGCTCAAGGTCTGAGGCGCAAGCTCCGTGGTCTTGCCCATGATGGAGCTGTGGTGCGGAGCAGGCTGTGACGAGTTGCAGAAAATCAGTCGTTGATTGGCGATGCGGATCTCATCCCCGTTCCGCAGCCGGCGGGCGCAGCTCAGGCGCAGCCCGTTGACGATGACTCCGTTCCGGCTCCCGAGGTCATTGACCCACCAGTCGTCATTCAGGATCATCAGCACCGCGTGGCGTCGTGAAGCCTGCACATTGTTGATGGGAATGTCATTGTCCGAACGACGCCCAATGAAACAGGGGCCCACAAGTGTGTGCATCCCTCCGCTCCACTTCAAAAAGGCTGGTTGGTCCTTCGTCCCGGCTTTCACTGACATCAGGAGATTTTGCGCAGGAGCCTGCGATGTGCAACGCGGGTGAAAAAAAGTTACGTATTGGCAGGTCTGCCAATAGCGCGTTTTTCGGTTCAGTTCGATGCGTGTGCTCGTTCACCCCCGCACTCATGAAAACTGATGTTTTGGAACCCATCCAGACACGCTCGTCGAGAGCGTGTTCTGCATCCAATAGTGCTGCCAAAGGACTTTCCTGCCCGCCTCGTGCCGCAGGCACACAGCGGCCGTTTTGCATGCTCTGCGTTCATTGTCCGAAGTGTCTGGAGAATCCGCACACGGTCAGTTGTGACCTCTGCGCCGGATGCCGCGCATGCTCCATGCATGGCAGGGCCGGGTGAAGGGTGCTGAGATTTTGTCAATATTGACGTCGGGTCGTTCGTTATAGGTACAGCTACCACCCAAACCTATGAACACGATCCCTGCACCTCAACGAGGACAGGCGGCCTCGTTTCAGTATGCCGCCACCGCCAACGACGCCGAAGCGCGTTTCGTCACCCGCAATCTCCACCGTGTCTGGCAGGTCCGCCGGATGCAGGCCACCTTCCTCCGACCCTTCCGCCAGGCGCTGCGGCCCCTTCTCGTCTGGCTGCGGCAGGAGCATGTTTTTGTCGAGAGCGGCCAGCACGGCACTCCTCCCGTCGGGCTTCACCTGAAACAGTTTGGCTGGGAGACGATCGCCCTGAGTCTCCTCCTCGGCCCGCTCGCCTTCATCATGCTCCTCCCCCTGTTGATCCTCATCTTTCCCGTTCTCGTCCTCGTTGGCTGCGGTGCTGTCGCCGCATCTGCGCTGCAGGCCGATGCCGAAGACGTGGATCATCACACGCTGACCTGGCACGCCATGCATTGAGCCTGCCTCAGCCCTTCGTCTTCTGCTTTTTCATCACACGATATACCAGCCATGCGGCGATGTTGATCACCGCCATGGCGCCCAGCAGTTGGGTCAGCGTGGTCGTCAGGCTTCCTTTGCCCAATCCGCTGCCCACCAGGCTGAAGGCCACGTTCAGCGGCAGGTAGCCCAGCAGCGTGCCCAGCAGAAAGCGCGTGTGCTTCACCGGCGTCATGCCCAGCAGGACATTCAGCACCAGCCCGGGAACCATGAGTTGCCGCACCCAGAACACCCGCAGCACCGAGGGCTTTTTCAGCAATTTTTTGAGCCACGGCCACTTCTCCGACCGCGATTCAACCGCGCGTCGGAACCCATGTCGTGATAAGACAAATGCTCCATAAGAGCCCAAAGTGGAAGCCACCAGCGATAGCACCAGCCCTTCGCCAAAGCCAAACACCAGCCCTGCCGCAGCACACAGCGGCAGGCGCGGCACACCCAGCATCACCGTTCCGGCACATGCGATCATGAAAATGGCATGCGCCCCCCAGCCAAACTGGCGCACCATTTCCTTCCAGATCTGCACATTCGTGATCCACGACTTCAGCCCCGTGAAATGCGCCAGCACCATGAAAGCGGCCACCACCAGCACGGCAAACAGCACCTGGCGCGTTTCCTTTCCCAACGCACGCGAGGTTTCCTGCTCCACCGTTGTGGCGGTGGAGGCATCCAGTTCTTCCAGCTCTTGGGGCGGCTCGTCCGTGGTCGCCATTATTGCAGCTTCCAAAGTTTCGCGTCGCTGCGCACATAAATGGCCCCGCCGGAAATCGCGGGCGTCGTGAGAACCGTCTCCTTCAGTTCAATGTCCTTCAGCACCTTTCCTTCGGGTGCTTCCGGATCAATCACTTGGAAGATGCCGCGCTCGTTCACGATGTAGATCCGCTTCCCCGCCGCCACAGGTGATCCGCTGAAGGGCCCCTTCAGGCGCAGCTTCCACGCCTCGTCGCCATTCTTGAGGCTCGCCTTGATCAGCACGCCCGCGCCATTCACCACATAGATGGAATCCCCGAGCACCAGCGGGCTCGCTGTACCCGGGTTCAGCTTCTCGTTGCGCCACAGCTGCGTCACCGCGCCCTTCTCCGGTGCCAGTGCCGTGATGCCATGAGACACCGCATACAGCGTCTCACCCGCACCCACGCTCGATGGGATCGTGCTCGCCCCGTCGCTGTAATCCCACACCGTCTTGCCCGTCGCCGGGTTCACCGCAAGGATGCCCTTGCTCGACTGCAGCGCCACCGCGTTCTTCCACACGGTCGCACTCGTCCAGTTCGCCGCCTTCGGGCGTTCCAGCTTCCACTTGTTGCGCCCCGTGGCCACATCCAGGCCCGCCACAAAGGACTCGCTGTCATTCTCGCTCTGCACCACCAGCGTCCCGTCCATCACCACCGGACTCTGCGACATCCCCAGGCTGTTGCTCGCGTTTGGGTAGTCAAAAGTCAGCCCGCGCAGCCACAACAGATTCCCGTCGAGATCAAAGGCAAACAGGTCGTTCGAAGAAAACAGCGCAAACACCCGCTCCCCGTCGCTGCACGGCGTGTTCGCCGCCACACACGTCTTGTTATGTGTCATCGTGCGTCCCGTCGAGCGCATCGCCCGTTCCCAGCGCTTCGAGCCATCCGCCGCATTGAAGCAAAACACATGCAGCGTCTCCTGTCCCGGGCCGCTGGAGCACGTCACAAACACACGCTCCCCCACCACGATCGGTGCCGAAAGCCCGCGCCCCGGCAGATCCGCCGTCCACGCGATTTTCAGATCATCCCCCGGCACCTTCGCCTCCGTGGAAACCGCCGTCGCATTCGGCCCGCGAAATTGCAGCCAGTCCGCACGCACCACGCCCGTTGCCAGGCACATCATCAAACACATCGAAATCGTTTTCATGGTCATTATCGAGGTTAAAAATCACTTCGCCGCCAGGATCGCCGTCCCCGTCGCATCACACACACGCAGTTGGAATTCCCACTCCACCGTCCACTGTTCTGTCTGTTCGTTCTGGCAGCACTTCACCAGGATCGTGTTCTTCCCCTTCTTGAGCTGGCACGGCAGCTTGTACTGGTCCAGCTTCGCACCGCGGTGGTACTCATCGCGCGCAAACAGCAGCTCGCCGTTCAGCCACACCTTCCAGCCGTCCTTGCAGCCAATGCGGATTTCCGCTGGACGATCCTCCGTGCTGAAAAAATCCGTCGCCGCATAGCCCACCACGCTCTTTTCCATGCCAAACGGCTTGTTGAAGTCGATCTTGCCGTACTCATCCGTGCTCGTGAAGTCCACCCACTTCGCATCCTTGGTCTTGCCTTCATAGACCGCATCAAACTTCAGCTCCTTCTCCGGCGGATAAACCGTGTCAAACCCCGCGCGATCCGCATTGCTGAACGGCGCGATCATCTTCCAGCTCATCAAAAATCCGAAATGCTTCGGCAGGTCCACCTTCTGGCCCAGATCCCGCAGCTTCTTCGCCAGCACCTTGATCTGGTCCTCATCACGCGCCCCACCCAATCCTTTGCCATAAGCCACAATCGCCGCCTCCTTGTCCTTCTTCTCCAGCGCCGCATCACCCGCCGCGATCAGCTTCGCCACCGGATGCCTCCTCAAATCCGAACTCGGGTCCTCCAGTAGCGCCGGCGTCAGTTCCTCAGCCAGCTTCTCATCTGCTCGGTGGATCAGATCAAACGCCACCACCCGCGCGCCAGGGCTGTTTTTTGTGTCCTTCAAAAACGTCACCAGCGCCGGCACCGGCAGCTTCTTCGCCTTCAGCGCCTCATCCGCGATCACACCCACCGCAGCACGCAGCCAGTTCTCCGCCAGCGGATTCGCCCCGTTCATGCCCTTCAGCACCTCCGGCAGCGTGCTGGCATCCGCCTTCACGATCTCCTGCCACGCCTTCGACGCCGCCTCATTTCCCTGCCCTTCTTTCCCCACGGCACGCAGAGCTTCGATGGGTTTCGACAAATCCTCCGCCGCCTGCAAAAACACAGCGGCAAGGGCAAACAAACAAACGAGACTCGATTTCATAGGGTGGAGCAGGCAAGCTTTCACAAAGAACGCCCCGCGCCAAGCACCAGTTTCGTGCACTATCGCCGTGAGAGGCCGATTCAGTTCAAAAACGCCCAGCCGCCTGGATCCCGGCGCTGTCGGGACGCCTGCGCCCTCGACACCGCGCAAATCACCGCCACTATACCCGCCCCCTTTCCCTCATGCTCTCCGTTTCCAATGTCAGCAAAACCTACGCCGGCCGCACTTTGTTCAGCCAGGTGTCGTTTCACATCAACCGTGGCGAAAAAATCGGCCTGATCGGCCCCAATGGCGCCGGCAAATCGACGCTCTTCTCCCTGCTGCTGCGCGACACCGTCCCGGACGAGGGCCAGGTGGTCATGGAGCGCGGCATCACCTTCGGCTTCCTCCCGCAGGAAAGCGCCCCCATTGAAGACGTCACCGTGCTGGAGCTCGCCACCGGTCATGTGGACGAACACCAGCGCTGGGAAGTCGAGCCCAAGGCCAAGCGCATCCTCAGCGGCCTCGCCTTCCGCGAGTCCGACTTCGAGCGCAATGCCCGCACCCTCAGCGGTGGCTGGGTCATGCGCGCTCACCTTGCCCGTCTCCTCGTGCAGGAGCCCGATCTCCTCCTGCTCGACGAACCGACGAACCATCTCGACCTCGAATCCCTCATCTGGTTCCAAAATTACCTCCAGAGCTATCCGGGGGCCATCCTCATGATTTCGCATGACCGCGAATTCCTCAATGCCTTGTGTGACAGCATCCTCGAAGTCGCCCACAGCAAGATCACCCGCTACACCGGCAACTACGACGACTACACCCGCGAAAAAGCCGCCCGCATGGAGCAGCTCCAGGGCGCCTACGACAACCAGCAGCGCGAGCTCGCCAAGATGCAGGCCTGGGTCGATAAGTTCAAAGCGAAGGCCAACTTCGCCTCCCGCGCGCAGGACAAGGCCAAGATGATCGACCGCATCGAAAAAGTCGATGCACCCGTGGCCGATGCCAAGACCGTCAAGTTCCGCTTCCCGCAGCCACCGCGCAGCGGTCAGCGCGTCATCCGTGTCAAGGACCTCGATTTCGCCTACGGCGAGACCCCCGTTTACACCGGCCTCGATCTCGAGATCGAGCGCGGCCAGCGCACCGTTCTCGTCGGGCCAAACGGTGCTGGCAAATCCACCCTTCTCAAACTCCTCGCCGGAGCCCTCAAGCCCCAGTCCGGCACCTACGAGCTCGGCCACAACGTCAAGCTCGGCTACTTCGCCCAGTATCGCGGCGATGTGCTCAACATGAAGCACACCGTGCTCCAGTCCGCCATGGACCTCCCCAGCCGCCCGGGCGAAAACATGACCCGCACCCTCCTCGGCTCCTTCCTTTTCCACGGCGACGACGTTTTCAAGCCCGTCGGCGTTCTCAGCGGCGGTGAAAAATCCCGCCTCGTCCTCGTCCGCCTGCTGCTCGATCCGCCCAACTTCCTCCTCATGGACGAGCCCACCACGCACCTCGACATGGGCAGCATCGACGCCCTCATCGGCGCGCTGGAGCAGTACGAAGGCACCCTCGTCTTCATCAGCCATGACGTGCATTTCATCCGCCAGATGGCCAAGAGCGTCCTCCACGTCAGCGCTGGCGTCATCACCCCCTACGCCGGCGACTACCAGTACTACCTCGACAAGTCCAAGGCCGGCTCCGCCCGCGAGGCCCTCACCGCCACCCTGCACAATGCCCAGCCCACCGGCTACAACAGCGCCCCCAAGGCGAAAGAGCCGCCGAAAAGCAAGCAGCAGCGCCGCGCCGAAGCCGATGCCCGCAATGCCTACAGCAAGGCCAAGAAGGAACTCGATCTCCGCATCTTCAAAATCGAGCAGGAGCTCACCACCCTCGACAAGCGCAAGCACGAGATCGTCAATCTCCTCCAGGAAGAAGCCACCTATGCCGATGCTGCTCAGTTCCGTGTCCTCAGCGCCGAACTCGAAGCCGTCGAAACCAAGATTCCGAAATTCACCAGCGACTGGGAAAAGGCCACGGAGGAGCTGGAGAAGTTGGTGCCGGTTGACACAAAATAGTCAAGGCGGAAAGGCCGCCCGCTGAAAACGGTTGCACGCAGACAGGGGCTGTGTTTACCCGGCAGGGTGAACTTATCATCCCATGAACTCTGTTTGCGGCTTGGTACGGTGCGCGTCCTGCTGCCGCTGCTGCTGTTGTCGTTCAGCCTCGTGGCCTGCTCGGATCAGAGAGAGGTCTTGATCCGCCGTCCGATTCCCGGCGGAGGCGGCTACTGGGTGGAAAAGATCGTGGTCAAAAAACAGCCTCCTCCCCGCGACCGCGGATCTTCCCGGCTTCAATCCCTCGCCTTTGATCAGGGGCAGTGGCATGGAGACCACCTCGTCGGCTCCCCGCGCATGGTGATCTCTCTGGGCGAGCAAAAAGTGTACTTCTACAAGGGCGGCCAGCTCGCGGGCACCTCGCCCATTTCATCTGGTCGCGAAGGCATGGCCACCAGGGCTGGCAGTTTCAGCGTCATTGAGAAGGACATTGATCATAAATCCTCCCTGTTTGGCGAGTACGTCAGCAAGGACGGCACCGTCTTGAAGCGCGATGTGGACATCCGCAAGCATTCCCGCCCGCCCGGTGCCTTGTTTGACGCCGCCAAAATGCCCTACTTCATGCGCATCACCGGTGCCACCGGCATGCACGAAGGCTACCTGCCCGGCTACCCCGCCTCCCACGGCTGCATCCGCCTCCCTCACCGCATGGCGGAGATTTTCTACCACGAGTCCTCCGTCGGCACCCCCGTCAAGATCGTGCCCTAGCTCGACCCTGCACTTAGGCGACGACGGTGCCAGTCTGTAGCTCAGCGAGCCTCTCAAAGTCCACCTGATGCTCCTGCGCCTCCACATTTCGCCGCATAACCTCCAGTCCTGCCTTGAATGAATCCGCCACCGTGGCCACATCCAGCGTCCGGTGGTAATGCATGTAGATCACCGCTTCCCGAAGCAGAAAGAACCGTTTGAGGACCAGCGCCCCGATGCCACACAGCGGACCTGCTGCTGCGTACCCTCTCCACAGTCCCTCCCACAACGGCGCGATCCGATCGTTCAATCCGTCATCGGCAAACTGGTTCAGCATCCTGCAGTAGATCGAGTCATACAGTATCGTCGCAAAGTCCTGCGCAAAGTGCCCGTGCTCGCAGTTGTCGAAATCAAAGATCCACAGCCTGTCTCCGTCCAGAGCGCAGTTTCCCAGACAGGCGTCAGCATGCACGAGCCCGTAGGTCTCCAGAGTCACCGGCAGCTCTCGCAGCTTCTCCATCAGGTCCGCGAGGCTTTCCACAAAGGCCGCTGGCAGCCGCCCCCGCAGCTCCGCCACATCCTCCCGCACCAGCCGCGACTCATGCCAGTGCGGCCGGGCCCGCGCCGCATGATCTGCAGGCAGATGCAGCGTGTGGCGGTGCAGCTCCGCCAGCATCCCGCCCAGCTTTTCATAGACCGGCGGCGCGATGTCCTCCGGCATGATCTTGCGCCCTGGTGCATGCTCAAAGCATGTCACGATGTGTTCTTCACCCTCCAGGGAAAGCGCCACACAGACCTCGCCGTCGAGCGCCGGGAGCGGATTGCAAACCTTCACTCCGCGCGCCGCCAGAAACCTCACAAAAGCCAGCTCGGCCTCCACATCCTGACGGATGCGGTGTCTTCCCTTTGAGACACGGAGGATGGACTTCGCCCCGCCGTGTCGGACCAGATAAACATGGTTCTGGCCGCTGCGCAGATGCTCAAGATCACCAGACGCAAACCCATAGGGCCTCGCCAGCATCGCCAGATGTTCGTCCACAATCATGTCAGAGACCTGCGGCCACTCGGCGATGGCTGTTCGTTGTCAAGCTCTCACCAGACCAGCCTTCCGGGAGACCAGCGCCGGTGCCAAACATTCGCCGGTTTTGCAATCGCACCTGGCTGGAGCCCGGGTTTTAATCGGAGGGAATGAAAAACCTTGCAGGTGATGAATGCGCTTTTCGAAGCTCTGACGAGTTGGACGCACGGGTGCTTGCCTATGTCTCAGCCAAAAAGCGTTTCCTCATTCGTGGCTTCTCTCTCTCCTTCGCAGTCGTGGCGGGTTCCATTCCCACGCACTGGCTCTGTCCGGCCTCCACGCCGCCTGTCTCAGGAATTCTGGCCGCCCTCGGGGTGGGAATCTTCTTTGGCACCTGCCTCGGGGCCTTTCGCCTGAAGCGGGTGCGCTGCCCCTCGTGCGGGAAAAACACGGAGCTCAGGGGACGCCACACAGGCCAGGGCGGCGACGAAGAGATCATCGCCATCTGCCGGTCGTGCAAACTTCAGTCTCCTACCGGGATGGTCATCTCAGGCTGAGTGAGGCAGCCCCGTGATCACCGCCTCGATCCGATACCCATCCGGATCGATCACAAACGCCGCACAGTAGTCCGGCCCATATTCCGTATGCATCCCCGCGCCGCCGTTGTCTCTGCCGCCATGCGCCAGCGCGGCCTCGTAAAACGCACTCACCGCCTCCCGTGAAGGCGCGGCAAAGGCCACATGAAAACCATCTCCAGGCACCCCCGCATTTTCAGGCCGCAGCTTCAGCGCAAACACATCCTTCCCCGGCTCCGTCCCATACCCCACAAACGTCTCATCCTCCCACACCCGCCCATACCCCAGCGGTGCCAGCACCGCGTCATAAAAAGCCGCTGAACGCGCGATGTCCGTGACGGCGAAGGAGAGGTGATGAAGCATGGGTTGTCCTGATGCAGTTCGCTGACCGCATGAATGCGCATCGGGAATCACTACGCCACCGTGCAGATCTGCACCCCCTGCTTCAGCGAGGCCAGCTTGTCCGCCCGCTTCGGGATGAACTCCTGCCCCAGATACCCCGTGTATCCCGTCGCCTGAATCGCCTTGATGATCGCCGGGTAGTTCAGCTCCTGCGTCTCGTCGATCTCCGCCCGTCCCGGCACCCCACCCGTGTGATAATGCGCAAAGTACTCATGCTCCCGCTGGATCGTCGCGATCACGTCGCCCTCCATGATCTGCATGTGGTAGATGTCATAGAGCAGCTTGAAGTGCGGCGAGCCGATCTTCTTGCACAAGGCCACGCCCCATGCGCTGTGGTCGCACATGTAGTCCGGGTGGTTCACCTTGCTGTTGAGGAGCTCCATCACCAGCGTCACCCCCAGCTTTTCACACAGCGGCATCAGCCGTGTCAGACCCTTCGCGCAGTTCTCCAGTCCCTGCTCATCGCTCATGCCATCGCGGTTCCCGCTGAAGCAGATCACCTGTTTAAAGCCCGCCTCAGCGCTCATCTCCAGCAGCGGCTCATACGCCTGCACCAGGAGATCATGATGCTCCACGCGGTTCCACCCCTTCGGGATCGGCCCCAGCTTCACACCGCCGGGCGCTTCGATCGTCGGATAGCTCACCATTGCACAGTGCAGCCCATGCTTCTTCACCGTTGCAAAATCCGCTGGATCCAGCAGCTCCACCGACTCCAGCCCAATCTCCTTCGCCGCCACACAAAACTCCTCCAGCGGGATCTGCTTGTAGCACCACTTGCACACCGAGTGCCGCACTTTGCCCACACCTCCAGCAGCCTTGTCTGCTGCCTCAATCTGCGTCCGCAGCATCGCCGCGATGGCGCTGACACTGGCAAGCGTTCCGAACTGACGACGGGAAAGGTGGGTTGGAGTCATTCCCAAATCCTACACGGATGCCGTGCATGATTCCAAGCAGAGAATGCCTCAAAACTACAGCGCACTAGACTCCAAGCGCTCGAGTTGCTTCATCTGGTTCATCAACTCAGCGAGATCCTCAGCTTTGAAACCATAAGTGTCGGGCAGAGCAGCTTCGCAGCCAGTCAAAGCGACCGCAGCACGCCTGCTGCGAATTTGTTCGGAAAACTCCGGCACATAGTTCCAAACGACCATATTTGTGCCCCCTATTTTCATCACGTCAAAGAACTCCACATTATCCCAGCGGACCTCGTGAGAGCGAAATAGACTGCAAAAGAGAAAGCCATTCTTCTTGAGGGTGAGGTAGCTCGCACGCGGATGCATTTGAACGCAGAAGACCACCAGACTGAGAGCGCAAAGTGAGGTGAAACCTGCCATGATGTAATGAGTCAAATCGCGCTTTTCCATCCCAACCCAAATGCCTGCTACGACGAAGAGAGCGCTGACCGTAATCAGTAGAAACAACTTCAGCTTCGGTGTCTTGTATGTAACCGTACAATCAGACCTAGCCCAAGGAATAGGAGCCCTGGGATTAGGGATTAGCGAAAGTCGTGGCATACTCAATTCCTACACGGAGGCATTGCGGGATTCCAAGTAGAGAATCACGGATTCCAGCTACGCCAGATAAAGAACAGCAGTCTCTGTCCAGCTCCTTTGGGCTCCCGTCTTTCTTGAAGGCCAACGGCCTTCCGTCTTTCAGCCCAGGGGTGCCGAGCCTTGGCGAGTGCTCCCCTGGGTATCAGCCATCACACCGTGAAGCAAACCCAGCACACCGCCACATCCAACGCTCACCAGCAGCGTCTGCAATGCGCACCGCCCCGCATCTGCGCGATACAACCTCCCATAGCTCCAAAATATCACAAACTGACTCTTCGGCCTTGGCCAGACAAAGCCATCAGGCAAGCCCCTCATGCTACAGCCTCACCGGCACCCCACGCTCACCCAGATACTTCTTCACATCCCCCACCGTGTACTCACCAAAGTGGAAAATGCTCGCCGCCAGCACCGCATCAGCCTTCCCATCACGCAGCACATCCACCATGTGGTCAATGTTCCCGGCACCACCGCTGGCGATCACCGGAATCGTCACTGCCTCACTCACCGCTTTGGTCAGTCCGATGTCATAGCCATTTTTCGTGCCATCCGAGTCCATGCTCGTCAGCAAAATCTCACCCGCACCGCGTCGGCACACTTCCACAGCCCACTCCACCGCATCCAGCTCCGTCGCATTGCGGCCACCGTGCGTGTAAACCGTCCATGAACCATGCGCATTGCGCTTCGCATCGATGGCCACCACCAGGCACTGGCAGCCAAACGCATTCGCCGCCTCATCAATCACCTGCGGCGTCTTCACCGCCGCCGTGTTGATGCCCACCTTGTCAGCTCCTGCCAGCAGCATCTCGCGCATGTCCGCCACGGTGCGGATGCCACCACCCACGGTCAGCGGCATGAAGCAGCTCGCCGCCGTGCGTGCCACCACATCCACCATCGTCTTGCGCTCCTCATGGCTCGCCGTGATGTCCAGAAACACCAGCTCATCCGCCCCCTGCGCATTGTACACCTGAGCACACTCCACCGGATCGCCGGCATCACGCAGTTGCAGGAACTTCGTGCCTTTGACGACACGGCCTTCCTTCACGTCGAGACAGGGGATGATGCGCTTGGTCAGCATAATGAAAATGGGATACGCCGAAGAGATCAAAAAGGGAAAAAATCAGAGAACGTCTTCTCCGATTTTTTCTCCTCTTTCCTTTCTTCCGGCTCAGTCTCAGCCCAAAGCCGAAGCCACCATCGTTTCCAGTTTCACGATGTCCTTCGCGAAGTTGCGGATGCCTTCAGCGGTCTTTTCAGTCGCCATGGCGTCTTCGTTGAACAACCAGCGGAAGGTCTTCTCGTCGCTGCCGATCTTCTCGATCTTCAGGGACTTCGCGTTCGCAGCGTTCAGCTTCGGCGTGATGGCGTCTTCGCTTGCAGCCAGTTCGCCCAGCAGACCCGGGCTGATGGTCAGCAGGTCGCAGCCGGTGAGTTCAGTGATTTCTCCCTTGTTGCGGAAGCTCGCGCCCATCACCTCGGTCTTGTAGCCGAAATGCTTGTAGTAGTTGTAGATCTGCGTCACGGACTGCACGCCCGGATCTTCCGTCGGTGCGAAGTCCTTGCCCGTGCTCTTCTTGTGCCAGTCAAGGATGCGGCCCACGAAAGGGGAGATCAGCTTGATGCCGCCTTCGGCGCAAACCACCGCCTGCGCCAGGCTGAAAAGCAGCGTCAGGTTGCAGTTGATGCCTTCCTTCTGCAGCACTTCAGCGGCCTTGATGCCTTCCCATGTGGAGGCGATCTTGATCAGGATGCGCTCACGGCCGATGCCGGCCTTTTCATACATGCTGATCAAATGACGCGCCTTGTCGATGTTGCCCTGCGTGTCGAAGGACAGGCGTGCGTCCACTTCCGTCGAAACACGACCCGGGACAATTTTGAGAATCTCAAGGCCAAAGGCCACCACCAGATTGTCCATCACGGCGTCCACGCCCCCGGATTTGCCATCAGCCACGGCTTTGTCGAACAGCGACTTGTACTCCGCCTTCTGCGAGGCCTGGAGGATGAGGGAAGGATTGGTCGTGGCGTCCTGAGGCTTGTAGGCCTTCATGGCTTCGAAGTCGCCGGTGTCGGCCACTACCACGGTGTGCTGCTTGAGCTGATCGAGCTGGGTCATAGTCTGGGGTATTTTGGGGGGGATGAGAGTAAGGGCTGTGGCAGGTTAATCAAGCGCAAGGAACCGCACGCAGATGCTGCCGGGGACGTTCACCTTCGTGCCGGTGAAAGTCAGTTTGCCGCTGTCCTGATCCACCTTGAAAAGAGCCGCCGTGGCACTGTCCTGATGCGCGGCGATCAGCCACTTCCCCGTCGGGTCCAGGCAGATGTTCCGGGGGATCTTGCCTTCGACAGGCACATTCTGTAGCAACGTGAGCTTTCCCGTCGCCGGATCACAGGCAAACACGGCGATCGTGTCATGCGTCCGGTTGCTCACATACACCACGCGCCCATTCGGATGCGCCACCGACTCAGCCGTGCTCAGGCCCTTCATGCCACGGTCCGCTTCTGGCAGCGTGGAAACGGTCTCGATTTCCGTTAGCGCGCCCTTTTCGGCATCATAAGAAAACACCGTCTCAGACATCCCCATCTCATTGTTCACAAAGACAAACTTCCCGCTTGGGTGAAACGCCAGGTGGCGCGGCCCGCCGCCAGCCGGTGTCTTGGCAAAGGGCGGGTCATTCGGCGTCAGTTTCCCACTGGCCGTGTCCACCTTGTAGATCAGCACTTTGTCCAGACCCAGGTCGCAGGCGAAGGCAAAGCGATTGTCCGGGCTGAAGTTCACCGAATGCGCATGCGGTCCCGCCTGACGCTTCGGATCGATGCTGGAACCCTCATGCTGGAAGAAGCTCACTTCCGGAGAGACCGAGCCGTCCTCCTTGATCGCATAGGAGCTGATGCTCCCGCTGCCGTAGTTGGAAATCGTCGCCACCTTTCCCGTCTTGTCCACGCTCACATGGCATGGGCCCGCTCCGGTCGTCGCCGCCTGATTGATCAGCGTCAGCTTCCCGCTTTTTGAGTCGATCCCAAACGCGCTGATCCCCCCGGCCTTCTTGCCTTCGGCACTCGTCACATCCCCGCAGGCATACAGAAACTTCTTCGACGGATGGATCGCCAGAAAGCCCGGGTTGCCTGCCTCCACAGCGAGCTGGGGTTCCGTCAGTTCTCCCGTCGCCGTGTTAAACCGGGACACATACACCCCCTTGCTCCCATTCTTCGCATTGGTGCTGGTGCCAAAGTACACGAGGAAGTTTTCCCCGGCGATGGCGGTGGTGGTGAGTGCGGCAAAGGCAAAGGCGATGGAGGCTCGGGTCATGGTGCCCCGATGCTGACGGCGTGTGGCTCCCCGGTCAAGCCCTCACTGCACCCCCTCCATGAAGGGTTTTCATCCCCCCAATTTGTTAGCTTGCTCCTTTCGGCACGCCGCGCATCTTTTCCCTTCATGAAACCGTCCCTGTTTCTTCTTGCCGCCCTTTGTTCCATGCTCGCTGGCTGCAGCGGGTTCCAGCCCATCAAGCTGGAGCACGATACGGATAAAGAGAAGCCGCTCGACTACCGCGAAGGCGACTGGATTCCGAAGAACACCTAGCTCGGCAACCGCCGGCAGCTCAAAATCCAGGTGATGCGCGCATTTGACCGCGCCCGACGTCCTCGCCACGGTGTGCTCACATATGCAACCCGCCTGGTTCCACGTCGAAAACGAAGCTGACATCCCATCGCCCGCGCTGCTCTTCTACCGCAGCCGCATCGAGCACAATCTGGCCCTCATGCTCAAGATCGCCGGCGATCCCAAACGCCTGCGGCCTCATGTGAAGACGCACAAGACCGCCGAGGTCATCGCCATGCAGATCCGTCTCGGCATCACCCGGTTCAAGACCTCCACCATCGCCGAGGCCGAAATGTGCGCCGCCGTCGGTGCCACCGATGTCCTCCTCGCCATGCCCTGCGTCGGCATCAATGCCCATCGCCTCGCCGATCTCGCGGTCAAGTTCCCGGACACCCAGTTCTCCAGCATTGCCGATGCCGAGGAGACCATCGCCTTCCTCGCCTCCGCCGCCCAGCAGCACAACGTCACCCTGGGCGTCTATCTCGAAATCGACTGCGGCATGGCCCGCACCGGCATCGTCCCAGGAGATGAGGCGGCGCTGCTCGCGCATGTCCTCAAAGACACTCCCCGTCTCCAGTTCTGCGGCCTGCACGCCTACGACGGTCACATTCACGACGACAGCCTCGACGTCCGTCGCGAGCGCTGTGACGCCGCCTTCGCCTCCGTCCTCCAGTTCCGCTGTCGCCTTCAGGGAGAAGGCATCATTGTGAAGGAGCTCGTCGCCGGCGGCTCCCCCACCTTCGGCATCCACGCCACCTATCCAGACCGCACCCTCAGCCCCGGCACCACCGTCCTCTGGGACTTTGGCTATGGCGACAAATACCCCGCCGACCTCCCCTTCCAGCCCGCCGCCGTCCTCCTCGCCCGCGTCATCAGCAAGCCCGGCAAAAACCGCATCACCCTCGACCTCGGCCACAAATCCGTCGCCCCTGAAAATCCGCACCCACGCGTCCGCTTTGAGGAGCTGCCAGACGCCACCGTCATCATGCAGAGCGAGGAGCACCTCGTCCTCGAAACCGAGCGCGCCCACGAATTTACCATCGGCCAGGCCCTCCACGGCATCCCCCGCCACGTCTGCCCCACCGTCTCCATGCACGGCGAAGCCTACGTCATCGACGGCTTCAAAACCACCGAACGCTGGCCCATCACCGCCCGCAACCGGCTCATCACCGTGTGATCTATGAGTTCCTTCTTAGACATCGATTCATGACCGAGTCGATGTCATGTGTGGCTGCTTCATCAGTCATTCCTCTAGCGTCGATCCAAACTGCGCATTGACCTCCCGCGAGAATTCTCGAACGGGCATCCGTGCTCCAGTTCCATTTCAGTTGAGCAAGCAGGTCACGCATGTCTGACCACGCGGAGTAGTAGATTTTCAGATACCAACCGTCATCATGTCCATATGCAAGGAAGCGGTTTTTCAAAGAGGGGATCTCAATATTTGAAAATGGCTCGCTACGATGCCTAAAATACAAGACTTCGGCCACCTCTTGCTTTGTCATTTGAGAGGGATGGTGCGGATCTGCGTAGTCAATCCAGCGGAAGTCGCCCCACGAGTAAATATTTTCCAAGCACAAGGGCTCTAGTGCAGACGCTGTCACATAGTCAAATCCGCTGTTTGGGTCATGCGGTGCCTCCCAGAATTCATGGCTTAGCAGCAGCACCCCTCCAGCCTTGCTCAAAGATGGAGCCAGGTCTTTGAAGTGGATGCCCGAAGCCACAATGAAGTGGTCTTTCGGCTCGTGCCAGAAATACAGATAGTCACGCATGGCCTCGCTATAGCTGAAACCCAAAAAGCAGGATCTCAAAGATTTTCTCTGCGGTCTTCTAAGCTCTGCGTTTTAAAATTCAATCCATCCAGCTCAGGGGCTCAAGTTACCATTTCCTTTCCGTGCCTCCCGCGTATTCCATACGACCACCCCCATGCACCACTGGCTCCTCAAATCCGAACCCGACGTCTTCTCCTTCGACCACCTCAAGAAGCGCCCCAAAAAGACCGAGCCCTGGAACGGCGTGCGCAATTACCAGGTCCGCAACATGATGCGTGACGACATGTCCCTCGGAGACCTCGGCTTCTTCTACCACTCAAGCTGCGACGTCCCCGGCATCGCCGGCATCGTGAAGATCGTCAAAGAGGCCTACCCTGATCACACCCAGTTCGACCCCTCCTCCGAATATTTCGATAAAGGCAGCAAGCCCGAAGACCCCCGCTGGCTCATGGTCGATGTGAAATGGGAGGCCGACTTCAAAACCTTCGTCACCCTCGACATGCTCCGCGCCGACCCCAACCTCGCAGACATGCTCATCCTCCGCCGCGGCAACCGCCTCTCCATCACCCCCGTCGAGAAAAAGCACTGGGACCACATCTGCCAACTCGGCGGCCTGTAAAAAGTCCCACAGTGAAGTGGTCCGCACTCTCCGAGTGCGGTTTCTGGGCCGCCGCACACGCACGCACCGCACAAAATTGGTGCGTCTCACTTCATGCGCCAGCGTCCGCCTACTTCTCCACCACCATCTCCCTCACACCCACGGTCCCGTAGCTAAACCCCACGCTGAGATTTGTCTTGGCCCGCGCGATCGAGCCATGCTCGTACGTCTTGCTGAAATCACCCACCTTCACCGTGGCCTTGCTGCCTCGCAGTTCCACGCTCACCTGCGTCCACTCGCCCGCCTTCAGCATCGCCGCCTTTTCATTTCCCAGCGAGATCGACTTGTGATCCTTCTCTTCCGGCGGAAAGGCGCGCACGCCCATCCCCGCCTGGCTGAATACCAGACGGAAGACATGTCCTTCGGCGCCGTTGGCCGTGAAGACCACGCTCTTGTTCGCCGCATCCGGCTTCACTGCAAAACGAATGGCCGCATCCGTGTAGGCCAGATCATAAAACAGGATCGGCCCATGATCCTTGTTCTTCTTGTACAACTCGTCGTCCTGCGTGCAGGTGGCCGCGTTGCCGGCAAACTTCCACTCACCGCGCGCGGCACGTCGAGTTTCCATCTTGGGCGCTGAAAAGTCATCCTTCAGCAGCGGTGCATCCGCCGCCAGCGCGGCGGTGGCAAAAAGGGCAAACAGGGCGGGTGTGGATCTCATGGCAGTGTCTTGGCAATTTTGTTATAACCGGCGCGCACCGTTCCATCGGCGCTGATCAGCGGCTGCGGATTCTCCACCCGCCCCAGCTCACGCACACCAGGAGCCTCTTTAGTCTTGTCTCCCAGGTCCGCCTTCATCGTCTCCGCCAGCGCCTGCAGCCTGGCGACTTCATCCGGGTGTTTGGCGGCCACATTCGTGGCTTCGCCGATGTCCTCATCCAAATTGTACAGCTCCTTCTTGCCCAGGTGCAGCTTCCACGGCCCGGAGCGCACAGCCTCCAGATCATAACCCCGGTAGTAATGAAACACATCATGCCCCGCCGCATCCTTCTGCCCCAGCAGGATCGGCGAGATGTCCTTCCCGTCCAGCTTCAGCTCCCCCACGCTCTTGCAGTGTGCCAGCGCCCCAAACGTCGGCAGCCAGTCCATGTGCGCGGTGATCTCATCACTCTTCGTTCCTGCCGCGATTTTCCCCGGCCACCACGCGATCGTGCACACGCGGATTCCCCCCTCCAGCGTGCTGCCCTTGCTGCCGCGCAGCGGCGTGTTGTCCGCGCCTTGGTTCAGCGGCCCGCCGTTGTCACTGGTAAAAATCACCAGCGTGTTCCCGTCCAGCTTCAGCTCGCGCAGCGTGTCCAGCACCTGCCCCACAGACCAGTCCACCTCCATCGCCCAGTCCTTCTGCAGGCTGATCCCCGATTTGCCCATGAAATCCTGATGCGGGTAGTGCGGGAAATGCACCGCGTTGTGCGGCAGATAGATGAAGAACGGCTTCTTCTGATTTTCGCGGATGTACTTCACCGCCCGCTCGGTGTAGCGCCGGGTGTAGGTATGCTGCTGCGCCGCTCTCACGCGCTCTACCACATTATGATCATCCACCAGCGGCACCGGCGGCTGTGCCGCCCCCTTGAGCCCCGTCTCATCACCCCCGTAGTTCTTCGGGTTCACGCCTTTGCCGGCCACCTCTTTTTCCGGCGGGACGGGTTTGTCCGGGTTGCTCTTGGCCCCTTCGCTGCGCGGTCCCATGTCGTTCGAGTAGGGAATCCCAAAGTAGTGGTCAAACCCCTGGCTCGTCGGCAGAAACTCCGGCTGGTCACCCAGGTGCCATTTGCCGATGCAGGCCGTCGCATAGCCCGCCCCCTTCAGCACCTCCGCCACCGTCGTCTGGTTCGGGTTCAATCCCACCGCCGCCGCCGGAAACAGCACGCCGGGGATCGGCAGCACGCGTTTCGGGTAACACCCTGTCATCATCGCCGCGCGCGAGGGCGAGCACACCGGCGCGGAGTAGTGGCTCATCAGTTTCATCCCCTCCTTCGCCATCCGGTCCAGATTCGGCGTGGAGATCTTCGCGCCAAACGGGCGGATGTCCGCATAGCCAAGATCATCAATGTTGATCAGCACGATGTTTGGCGTGGCCGCGAAGGCCGAATGCACCAGCGCCACAGAGGAAAGAAAAAGAAGAAATGATTTCATAAGTTAAACGGGAAAAACGGCATGCCGCGCAGACGGCGAAAAGGTCGGTCAGGATGTCATCCCTTTGACCTCCGTGGCCCCTCGGCCTCAGTCACATCAGGGATCAACCAGCTGCGGATTGTACATGTTGTTGCCCTTGGCAATCTCAGGCGTCTTGCCGTCGGCAGGGAAAGTGGTCTTCACGATCTCATGAAGCTGCTCCGCCAGTTTGGCCTGCGTTTCGGCTTGCGCGGGTTTGTCAGCCAGATTGGTCAGCTCCTTGGGGTCAGTTTCGTGATCGTAGAGCTCCTTGCCGGCCTTGCCTTCGTCCCACTCGATGTAGCGCCAGCGGTCCGTGCGCAGGGCGTAGCCAAAGAATCGTTTGCCATCGTCGCCCTTCGCCGCACTGGCCCCCATGCGCTTGAATCCGCCGCCGCGCACCACCTGGCTCAGCACCCAGCCCCGGCCCTTCACCTCCGGGTCTTTCAGCATCGGCACAAGGCTCTGTCCCTGGAGATTGTCGGGAGCCTTCACCCCGCAGAGTTCTGTCAGCGTGGGATACAGGTCAATGAGGCCCACGGGAGCCCTGGCCACCACACCCTTTTTGGCTCCCGGACCCGCGATGATCAGCGGCACGCGGGCGCTTTCTTCAAAGATGCTCTGCTTCTGCCACAGCCCGTGCTCTCCGAGGTGATAGCCATGGTCACTCGTAAACACCACGATGGTGTTTTCCGCCAGTCCCAGCCGGTCCAGCGCATCCAGCACCTTGCCAGCCTGAGCATCCATGAAACTGATGGCCGAATAATAGGCCTGCACCGTCTGCCTGCGCAGATCATCCGTCAGCTTGTCCTGCTCCTTTTTGTAGCTGCCCAGCGCCGGGACAGGCAGGTCCGCCTGGTCCTCCTTCACCCCTTGCACCACGGGCATCTCCGCCTCGGGGTAGCCCTTGAACCATTTCGCAGGAGAGACATAAGGCGTGTGCGGACGGAAGAACCCCAGACCGAGGAAAAACGGCCGATCCTTGTCTTTCGCGCAGCGTTCCAGGATCCACTCCGCGTCCTTCGCCTGCAGCCCGTCGGTGTGCTTTTCATCAGGCCGGGGAGAGGCATACCAGCTCAGCGTGCCGCCGAAGTTTCCGGGGATCAGGGAGAAAATGTCCGGGTGCTCCAGCAGCCGGTCACATCCCGCCGGATTGAGCTCCAGCTCCCAGGAGGCGGGATCGTCATGACCATTGGTGCCAATAGAGTTTGGCACTCCATAGTGATAAAGTTTTCCGATACGGGCCGCGAAGTAGCCATCCCGTCGGAATGCCTGGGGCAGGCTGATCGCATCCGGGATCGTTTGGCGGAAAAGTTGGGAGTTACCAAGGATTCCAGTAGTGTTCGGATAAAGACCCGTCAGCATCGAGTTCCGACTGGGCCCGCACAGCGGAAACTGGCAGTTGGCATTCTGAAAGCGGACTCCCCGCGCCGCCAGCTTGTCGAGGTTGGGCGTTTTCACCTGCGGATGGCCATAACATCCCAGGCTGTTGTTCAGGTCGTCCGCCATCATGAACAGGACATTGGGACGCGGAGCGGCGTGAACCTGGGAAAAAGCGATTATGACGGAGGTGGCGAGAAGGGTCGGGAGTCTCATGCGGCCGGTGAAACGGCAGGAAAGGGCATATCTTGCCGCCCACCGCAAATGCGTCAGCAGTGTCTTCATATCAGCCAAGAAGAGGGAGAAAGTCATCCGCTTATACAGCTAAAGAAAATATTTAATCCGCAAATGGAGCCTGCGGAAATCTTTATCTATACCCCAGAACATTTGCTTGCTCTGGACTCAACCAGTCCCTTACCCTCAAAATTTGCAAATCAATTTTCTTTATGAGGCACTTACGCTCTTTCCGTCGCTCCATGGGCACATTCATGGTTGCTCTGCTGCTTGTGTGGCAGCTCGGGCAGCCTTTGCAGGCCGCGACTTTCTTTTGGAATCAGACGGCTTCCGGGACCTATAACTGGAATGACGCCAGCAACTGGCTTCCTGCGTCCGATTACCCCAATGCCGTGGGTGACATCGCAAATTTAAACGTGGCCCTCGGCGGTGCACAGACGGTCAGTCTGAATCAAAAGGTCACCCTTGGCGCGCTAAACATCGGCGACATCAATGGCAACGCGATTACCGTGGGAACCGGCACGCTGAATTTCGACGCAAGCTCCGGCTCGGCATCCATCACCAAAACTGGCAACGGGCTGGACGTCATCTCTGCCACCTCGCTGTTCAACGACACACTCGCGATCACCAACAATGCCACCACCGGCACGCTCACGATCACCGGCACGTTGCGTTCGACGCTCTCAGATCTCACACTCAACGGCACGGGAGCCGTCGCCACGGGCTCCATTGACATCTCAGGGGTCATCGGTACGGGCGGGGGCTTGATCAAGAATGACTCTGGAACGGCACGCCTGTCGGGCGCCAATACCTATGCAGGAACAACGACGGTCAATGGCGGCCGATTGATCTTGAGCGGATCAACCGCGCTGCCAGTGCGCAGTGCAGTAACCATTGCCAGCGGCGCTACCCTGGATGTCCAGGCCGCTCTCACCATGGGCTCCTTGAGCGGTGCCGGTGCTTTGGACAACTCATCGGGCACCAGCCGCATCATCACCATCGGCCGCGATGACACCAGCACGACTTTTTCGGGCACCATCTCTCCCGCCACCACAGCAAGGGTCGCCATCACCAAGATCGGTGCCGGCACGCTCACATTTGCACCCACGACCAACAGCACTTTCACAGGGGCCACCGTCATCAGCGGCGGCGGCATCGTGCTCGATTTCTCCGGCATGTCCTCCGGCAGCATGTGGGCAGCCACCCCCACCACCCTCTCGGGTGGAAATTTGACGGTGAAAGGAAAGAGCGGGCTGGCGGTCTCCCAGACGCTTGGAAACTTCACTCTGGGGGCCACCGGCGGTTCCATCATTCTGGATCCCAATGGCAGCTCCTCGGGCGTCACTCTGACCCTCGGCACCTTCACGTCGACCGCATCCGGCGGCACCCTGCTTGTTCAGGCGCCCACCAACACCACCGTCAGGGTGACGACCACCAATGTGACCAACAGCATCTACGGGGCGGGCCGTGCAGTCTTCACTGATGGAGCGGGCAACTACAACTGGCTGAGCAATACCGGAGGCTCAACGCCCTTTACTTTGAGCGGACTTGGCACAGCAGCGGGCTCCACTCCTGGCTACACCGGCGCATTGCCCGCCACGGGGGGAAGTTCCACGGGAAACTACACCCTTGATGGCGGCTTGATTTTGACTGGAGCATCCACTCCCGGCACCGTCAAAATCACTTCCACCGGCGCAGGCCAGAGTCTGGACTTGGGAACCTTTGGCATGGCCGTGAACCAGTCTGGCGTGCTGATTGTCGGTGCCGATGCTTATTCCATCAATGGTTCGACCGGCACCCTGTCGAGCGCAGGCACTGCAGATTTGATCATTCATCAATACAACTCAGGCGGAGTGACGATCAATGCAGGTATCTCAGGCGCTGGTGCGTTTGTCAAAGCTGGAACCGGTGCGCTGACGCTCGGCACCTCAGTGGCTAATACTTTTACAGGTGCTGTTTTCGTGAACGGCGGCACCCTCAGTTTCAGCAATGTGACGGGTGGCGGTGCAGGCAGCCTCGGCAATGGTTCTACAACCGCCGTGACGATCCGTGATGGTGCCACTCTGCAGTACACGGGTGTCACAGGCACCATTGTCGGCACCACTGCGACGGCAGGTGCGCACACCTTCGCCCTGCAGGGAGGCAATGCGAATTTTGACATCTCCGATGCTGCCACCACGCTGACTCTCAGCGGTGTGATCAGCGGCGCTGGCGGCTTGACGAAACTTGGCGCGGGCACGCTCTCCCTCGGCGGGACCAACACCTACACGGGGCCCACCTTTGTGACCGAGGGCACGCTCAAGGGAGGAGTCACATTGGCATTTGGCACGTCGACCACAGCCGGGTCAATGACGATCAACAGCTCGGGCACTTTGGACATCGGTGGCGTGGCTCAGACTCTTGGCTCCCTTTCGGGTTCTGGTACCGTGGCCAATCCCGCCACTCTCAACACCCTCACCATCGGTGTCGATAACACCAGCACCACCTTCTCGGGGACATTCACCGGCGCGCTTGCCAGTGTCCTCACCAAGGTCGGCACAGGCATCCAGACCCTCTCCGGCACCACCAGCGCCTGGACAGGCGGCACAAACATCCAGGGCGGCACCCTTCGCTTTGGCGCGAACCAGGCGCTCAATTCAACCGGTACCGTGACCATAGCAGTCGGCTCATCGGCTTTGCCAGCCCTGCTGGATTTGAACGGCTTTAATTTCACTTCTGCCGCACTCACCTTTGGCGGCACCAGCACCACGGCGACTTCTCAGGGCACGATCAATCTTGGCACCGGCACGCTCACCCTCGGCGGCAATGTGACTTACACCAGCACCGGCAATCCCCTGGGTGCGGTGATCACCGGCACCGGCGCGGGCAATATCACTCTCAATGCCGCTCGCACTTTCACCGTCGGAGACAGCACCAATGTCGCCGCAGTGGGCGAGTACGAACTTTCAGTGTTTGCTCCCATCTCAGGAGCCTTCGCACTCACCAAATCAGGTGCCGGAAATCTGCTGCTCGCGGGTGACAATACGTTCTCTGGCCTCGTCGTTCAGAGCACCGCTCTGGGCGGGACCGTCGCTCTCACAGGAGACAACTCGGGCCTGACCGGCAACACCACTCTCAACAGCGGCATCCTCCTGCTCGATTACACAAGTTCCACGGCCTCTAAAATCAACGCTGCCGGAGTGCTCTCTCTGCTGGGCGGCCGCCTGGTGTTGAATGGCAGCGCCTCCACCGGCACCTCACAAATCGTCGCCAGCACCACCTTGGCCGCCGGCGCTCAATCGAACATCACTTTGAATCCCGGTGCAGGTCAGGACTTGGTGCTCAATCTCGGGGCCATCACTCGCGCTGCAGGCGCGGGTGTGCTGCGCATCAATCTCGCCTCGGGCGTGCAGAGCGCCACCAATGGGGTTGTCACGTCCACCACCAATGACACCACCACCGGCTTGGTCGGCACCGGCGGCGGCTGGTTGACCGTCACTAGCGGCGGGGTGACGTCCTTTGGCACCGTGTCAGGCGGCAATATCGTCGCTGTCGCCTCCACCCTCCAGGATGTGGTGACCCGCTGGCAGTCCGGGCAAAATATTTCGGACTTAGACGGCTTCTCCGGCACGCTCGATACCGAGACCGGCATCACCAGTCTCCGCTTCAATTCATCCAGCGCTTCCTCCATCACCATCTCCACCGGCGGCGTGCTGCGGATCGACAGCGGCGGCATTCTCCAGACCTCCGGCACGGGAGCCACCTCCATCAGCGGCGGCCGCCTCGCCGGCAACGTTGGCAACGAGTTGATCTTCACCACCGACAGCCTCACTCAGACTCTCGCGGTTTCCTCAACGATCACCGGCGCGACTCTGGTCACCAAGGGCGGGGCTGGCACGCTGGCGCTTAGCGGCTTCAACAACGCTACCGGCGCCTTCGGCCTGCTCGGCGGCACTGTCATCGCCTCCGGCGGCTTTGCCGTCGGTGACACCCAGGCCTTGGTGCTCGCCGCTCAGGGCGCTCCCGTCCTCTTTAGCCTGACCGCCAGCACCACGGAGACGGTTGGCAGCCTCAGTGGCGGCAACAATGGCACCCACGGCGGGGCCACCGTCGCGCTCGGCACTGGCAGCACTCTCATCATCAATCAGACGGCCTCAGGCACCTATTCAGGTCTCTTCACCGGAGATGTGACGACCACGTTGGTAAAAACCGGTGCCTCGACTCTCACTTACTCCGCCAATAACGGCACCGGTTTCGTGGGTGCTGTTCAGATCAATCAAGGCACACTCCTCCTGAGCGGCAATGTCAGGCAGTTCTCCACAGCCCCAAAATCCATCCTGTTGAACGGAGCCACCGCTGCGCTCCAGCTCAACAATGACCAGACCACCGGGCTCGATCGAATTGCGGACACGACTTCGATCACGATGAACAACACAGCGGGCGGTCTGGGTCTCTACTCGACACGCAACGGCGGCTCCTCAACCTCGCTGGAAACCGTCGGCGTTCTCACCCTGAACGCCGGGCAGAACACCATCACCGCAGATGGCACCTCCACCTCCCGCATCGGCGGTTGGAAATTCAGCAATGCTGCTCCTCTGGTGCGCAACAACTTCTCCACCGCCCTTCTCCTCGCTCGCAGCTTTGACACCCTCGCCACCCAGGGAGGCCGTATCGTTTTCAGCGTCGATCCCGGCGGCGCTATCGGAGGCGGTCTTGCTGGCGCGGGAACCAACGCCACCACCTACAGCATCTATCCTTACTTCATTGGTGAAAACACGACTCTCGCTCCGGTCGCCGCCACCAACGTGGGCAACTCCTTCGTCACCTTCGTGGATGGCACACTGGGACTGCGCACGCTCAACACTGCCACGGAATACATCCAGGAAGCCGCCGGCTTCAACGCGATCACCAGCGTGACGACAAACAATGTCCGCTTCACCACCGGCGCGACGCTCGCTGGCACCACCACCACGATCAACTCCCTCCTGATCGATGCCGCATCAGGAATCACTCTCACCGGCCCTTCACGCTCGCTGCAAATCACCAGCGGCGCCATCCTTTCCGCCAATGCCGTGGCCAACATCATCGGCGGCTTCACCGCTCTGACCACCGGCGGGACACCGTACTACGCCTATGTCACGAATGCATCAGGGTCACTGGCGCTGAACTCTGCGCTCACCACCGCCACCCCCTTCGTCAAATCGGGCGCGGGCACGCTCGTGTTTGGCAGCGCCAGCAACGCCTTCACCGACCTCTACGTCAATCTCGGCCTCGTTCAGGCAGACTCACTCACCAAGCTGGGCACCGGCACTCTGAACTTCTTCGGCGGCGGCCTCCAGTTCAACGGAGTTTACGACGCCTCCTCCAAGACCATCACCGTCGGCACGGGTGGCGCGACGTTTGACACCAATGGCAACGACATCTCCTTCGCCAATGCCATCGGCAACGGCGGCGCAGGAAGTCTCACCAAAATCGGCACGGGCTCGCTCACACTGAATGCCGCCTCCACCTTCACCGGTGCCACCATCATCACCGCCGGTCGCCTGATCCTCGACGGCGGTGCCAATCGCCTGCCCACCACCGCCAGCCTCAGCTTGGGCATCACCGGGATCTTGCAATTGGGAGCTTCGACCGTGGCGGATCAAACGGTCACAGACCTCAGCGCCGTGGCCGGGGCGTCCCTCGTCGGTGGCAACACCTCCGTCTCCACGCTCACCATCAATCAAAACACCAACACCACGTATGCAGGTCTGATCGGCGGGGCGGGAACCAATGAAAACAACATCGCCATCGTCAAGACCGGCCTCGGCACTCTGACCCTGGGGGCCACGGCCAGCACTTTCACCGGCGGCATCACCATCAAGGCCGGCTCCGTGATCGGCGGCAACAATTCCAATACCTTCGGTGCCAGCACCAACGTGATCACTATCGGGGACTCATCCGGCAGCGCGGATGCCAGCCTCACATTCTTCAACACGGCCTCGGGTTACGCCAACCCGATCGTCGTTGCGGCTGGCAGCTCAGGTGCCGCGACGATCTTCCTCGGCACCACCACAGGCGGCCCGGCTCTCAGCGGGGGCATCACCCTCTTCAAAGACCTCATCATCACCAAAGAGGGCACCACCGGATCCTCGTCCATCACCGGCGGCATCACTGGCACGGGCAATGTGATCATCAGCAACAATGTCACATCGACCGGAACCATCGCCCTTTCCACCACTTCCATAAACCCGACCGGCTCGATCACCAACAGCGGCCTGGCCACCAGCACCACCACCATCAGCGCCGTCATCGGTTCCAATGTGACCGGCGTGTATCAAAACAGCACCACCTCCAACCTCACCCTCTCGGGAGCCAATCTGTTCACCTATGATGGCGTCACCAATTTCGGTTTGAACATTAAAGCCGGTACCGTCACCCTCACAACCTCTGCCTCTGCCTTGGGGGCAGGGCAGGTGACCTTGGGGGACATCAGCAGTCTCAATTCAAACAATGCCTCCCTCCTCTTCGCGACAAACTCGCTCACCGTTGCCAATCCCATCTTGCTCGCGGATCGCAGCACCGCCACCGGCACCCTCACCATTGGCATCACCGCCTCCACCGTGGGCACCATCTTGACCGGCGGAGTCACCGGCAACAACGACTTCACCGTGGTCAACAGCACCAACGGCACCACCGGCCGCCCCGCCTTCAGCGGCCTGGTCAATAACTCCGGCACCATCACCCTCATCGGCACCAACTCCGCCACCACCGCCGCCACCACTTTCGCCAATATCGGTTCCAATGTCACGGCCATCACTGAGAACTCCTCCGGCTACGCACCCCTGACCATCTCTGCTCTCGCGGTGAACAGCGGCGGAACCACGCTGACCAACAGCGTTTCCGGTCCCGGCCTGCTTGCCATCCTCACCGTTTCGGGCGGTATCACCGGCACTGGCGATCTGATTCTGAACAACAACAACAGCACGCTCACCAACGGCATTCAGCTCACAACGACCGCCGTCAACAACACCGGAAAGATCATCAACTCCGGCACAGGCACCAGTGGGACGCTCATCAGCGCCGTCATCGGCGCGAACGTGACCGGGCTTATCCAGAACAGCACCACTTCCACCCTAACCCTGGGCGCGGTGGCCAATCTTTGGAGCGGTGGCCTCACCATCAAGGCCGGTACCGTCATCGGCGGCAACAATGCCAGCACCTTTGGAGACAACACCAACACGATCACCCTCGGCGATTCCTCAGGCTCATCCAACGTCACCCTGCAGGTGACCAACTCGGGCACTTATCAGCAGTCGATCACCGTGGCCTCTGGAAACACAGGGCTCGTCACTCTCACTCTCGGCACAGGCTCCGCCAGCTCGATTTGGACCGGCGCGATCACCCTGGACAGCCATGATCTCACCATCGGTAAAGTGGGCACCACCGGGACCGCCCAGTTCAATGGCGGCATCACTGGCACGGGCAATGTGATCATCAACAACACGGCCACGACCACGGCCACCATGACCTTCGGCACCAATGCCCTCAACAACATCGGCACCATCACCAATTCCGGCACCGCCACAGGCATCACCACCATCAGTGCGGACATCGGCTCCAATGTGACCAATGTGATCCAGAACAACTCTTCGTCATTGGTCCTGAGCTCGGCAAACCTGAACTTCGGCGCTGCAACCGTGAGCGCCGGCACCTTGAGCATCACGGGCTCCTCCTCCGCCGCTCCTTCGTTGACAGGCCTCAGCGTTGCCGGGGGCGCCACATTCAACACCCTCAATACCGCCGGCCAGACACTGAACCTGACAAGCTTGGATCTCGGCGCAGGCGCGGGAACAGCCACTCTCGGCATGGAGCTGGGCTCCACAAGCAGTTACGACTCCCTCGCGCTGACCGGCGCGGCGACGACTGCCAACGCAGTGAATTTCCGGCTCACCGGCCTCGCAGGTTTCGGCCCGGGCGTTTACACGCTGATTTCGGCCACCAGCGGTCTCGGTGGTGCCACCTACGGTCTCACTTCCGCTGCTTCCTTCATGGCGGGCTACAGCTTCTCGCTCTCCACCACCGACAGCCTCGTCCAGCTCACCGCCGCGGCCTCCAGCGGGGACTTTTATTGGAAGGGCGCGGTCAATAACAGCTGGACCGGCCTCAATGGCACCACCTCAAACTTCACCTCCGACCTCGCGGGCGCCTCAAACATCTTCGGCACCCCTGGTGTGAACGACAGCCTGATCTTCAGCGCTGATGGCCTTGCGATCACCTCTCTGAGCACCACCCTCGATGGAGCGTTTAATATCAAGGACCTCACTTTCAACAGCAACGTGGGCACCGGACCTTTGAGCGCCATCACCATCGCCGCCGGCACCGGCGGCTCGCTCACGCTCACCCCCACCGCTTCCGGCAACGGCATCAATCTCCAGACCGGCGCACCCGCCGCGGTCACCATCTCCGCTCCGGTCATTCTCGCCGCCGATCAAAGCTGGACCGTGGCAGATGCAACGTCAGTGTTGAACGTGTCAGGCGGCGTCACCGGCAACGGCTTCAATCTCACCAAGCTGGGGAATGGCATCCTGCAGCTCACCACCGCCAATGCCTCCACCTACAACGGCATCACCACGATCAGCGGCGGCACCTTGCGCGCCGGTTCCGCCACGGCCTTCAGCGCCAGCTCCGCCGTGGTCATCGGTGCCGCCGGCAAACTCCAGCTCAACGGCTTCAACAACACCATCGCCTCGCTCGCCGGAGTTGCGGGAGCCATCGTTGAAAACGGCGGTACTGCGGGCGCCACTCTCACGCTCGGCGGTGACAACACCTCCACCATCTTTGCAGGCACCCTGCAAAATGGAAGCACTGGCAACCTCGCGCTCATCAAGACCGGCACGGGATCGCTTACCTTGAGCGGTGACAGCACCTATCTTGGCAATACAACGGTCAGCAACGGGACTCTCAACATCACCGGCTCCCTCACCGGAAACTCCACCACTTCGACGTTGGCTTACGGCAACTCCGCGACGAATACCATTGTGAACGTCAGCGGCGACATCACACTCTTCGCCACGACCGGCGGCAATGCCAATGGAGCGGTCGCAGTGTATAATCAGACTGGCGGCACCGTCACCGTGACACCCGGCACGGGCAATATTCAGTATGTGGCCAAGGCGGCAGGTTCCTACGGCTACTTCAATCTGACAGGCGGTACTTACAAAGCCGGCAACCGCTTTGATGTGAATGGGGCGTCCAGCCTCGGCAGTGCGCTGAATCCTGCCACTTCCTCTGCGGGTGTGGTCTATGTGGGCGGCACGGGTTTTCTCGATCACACCAATGCGGAGTGGTTCATCAATGGCTATAGCCTGGGACAGATCACCGTTGCCGACAGCGGTGTGATTGATCACACCGGCTCCAGTGCATCGTTCGCCATCTTCATGGACAGCACAGTGGTCGGCGGCGTCTATGGCGTTCTCAATCTCGCTGGCGGCAGCGTCATCACCGGCACGCAGCCGGTTCGTTTTGGCAACAACACTACCAATGGCAGCGGCAACGTGGGCTTCGTCAATCTTGCCGCAGGCACCCTGAGCGTCGGAACAACCATCGTATCGAGCGTGAACTCAGCGGGGGCCAACAACGCCTACCTCAATTTTGCCGGAGGCACCTTGAAGACCACCGCCGCGATTACGAACTGGGTTCCCGTCTCCACGGCGGGGATCACGTTTACCTCCACCTTCTTTGGCGCCATCGACAACAGCGCCGTCGCCTCTGCTCCTTCCTTCACCGGCGGGCTCGTCTTCGACACCAATGGCTTCAACAGCTCCCTCAATCAGCCGCTCACGGCCGCCACCGGCGTCGGTGTGACGCAGGCAGACATGACCGTCGTCGGCGGCACTGGCTACATAGGCGCTCCAGCCGTCATCTTCAGCAGCTCAGACCTTGTGCCGGGCGGCACTCCTGCCGCAGGTTATGCGTTGATCAGCGGCGGAGCTGTCACCGGCATTGTGATCACCTCGCCTGGCACCTATGTCAGCGGCGCCACCCCCACGGTCACCTTGACGGGTGGTGGCGGCACCGGGGCTTCGGCCACCCTGGATGCGCTCACCACGGCAAACACCTCCGGCGGTTTGACCAAAATAGGCGCAGGCACCCTGACGCTCTCCGGTGCCAACACCTACACAGGAGGCACCACCGTCACTGCGGGCACGCTGGCCTTGGGCGCAAGCAACACTCTCGCCAGCACCGGGAATGTGACCGTCAGCGGCGGCACGCTGGATCTGGGCGCTTTCTCCAATACGGTCGGTGTCGTCAGCCTTCAGGGCGGTGTCATCACCGGCACCTCGGGAGTGCTCACCTCCACCTCAGACTACGATCTGCGAAATGGTACGGTGAATGCCATCCTTTCCGGCAGCGTTGGCATTGCCAAGACAACTTCGGACACCGTCACGCTCAATGCGGCCAATACCTTCAGCGGAGTCGTCAATGTTGACGAAGGAATGCTGTCCTTCGCCACCAGCGCCAGTCTCGGCGATGCCTCTGCCACCAATACCCTCGGCATCAATGGCGGCACGCTCGGCTACACCGGCGCGGGCGCGGTGGATCTCACCTCCTCCCGCGTGCTCACTCTCGGTTCTTCGGGCGGCACCATCGACACCACAAACTTCACCGGTGTTCTCACCATTTCAGGAGGCATCAGCGCCTCCAGCACCGGCAATCTCACCAAGTCCGGAGCCGGCACGGCCATCATCTCCGGCACCAGCAGCTGGAACAGCGGGGCGAATGCTGTTTTCGTGAACGACGGCACCCTCCGCGCCAGCTTCGGCACTGGCGGCATCAGTGCGCTCACCGTGGCCTCCTCCGGCGTGATGAGTTTTCAAAACAACCTTGCCGAGGTGCTCACGCTCACCTCCGGTGCGCTTCAGGCGGCGGGCGGTGCTCATCTTGGATTCGAACTTGGCGCAGCCGGCGCAAGCGACCAGATCATCAGCTCCGTGGCCGCCGTGGTCAGTGGCACCATCACGCTCGATTTCTTCAACCTCTCCGGATTCGGCAGTGGCACCTACAATCTTATCTCGGCCGCTGGCGGCCTGGACCAGGCCACCTTTGCCTTGGGCAACGCTCCCGCCGGATTCAATTACACCCTCAATACCAGCGGCACTCTGATCAGCCTCGATGTGGTGTCCTACGTCCCTGTGTATTGGACGGGCAGCCAGTCCACCACCTCCTGGGCCACGATCACCGCCGGACCTCTGACCAACTGGGCCACCAATGCCGCTGGAACCACCAATTACACCACCCTGCCGACCACAACCGACACGGTGATCTTCAGCGCCACCAATGCCACAGGGCCGGCCATCACCACCACCCTCGACGGCAGTTACACCCTCGATGGTCTCCAGTTCATCTCCTCCCCTTCGGGTGTCACTGCAGTGACGATCACTCAGGGCAGTGGCGGCACTCTCACCCTCGCGCCAAGCAGCACCTCAGGTGGCATTCTCGTCGGTCCAAACGCAGGAAGCATCACCATCAGCGCCCCTCTCGTCACCTCCAGCGCCAACGTGTCCTCTCAGACATGGAATGTGGATGGCACCGGCGCCTCCTCGCTGCTCGTCGATGGTCCCCTGACCATCAATGCTCTCATCAACAAAACCGGCGCGGGCATCCTCACTCTCAGCAGCACCAGTGCCACGGGCTCCGGCGGCCTCACTCTCTCCGGCGGCACGCTCAACATCAATGCCAGCAATGTCTTGGGCACCGGCACCTTCACCATCAATGCCGGCACCACGATCAATAACACTTCGGGTTCCACCGTGAGCCTGACCACGGCCAACAACCCGATAAACTGGAATGGCAGCTTTACCTTCACCGGTGCCAGTGCCTTGAATCTCGGCGCAGGCGCTGTCACGCTCGGCGCCAATACGACGGTGACGACGGCGGCCAGCACGCTCACCATCGGCGGTTCCATTGGTGACGGCGCCACCAGCCGCTCCCTGACCAAGGCGGGCGCGGGCACCCTCTCGGTCGGCGGCTCGGTCGTCATCGGCGGCAGTCTCTCCGTCACGGCTGGCACGGCGACTTTCGGCGGCTCCACAAACACCATCTCCGGTTCAGTGACCGCTTCAGGCACCGCCTTCACCATGAACGGCGCCAGCACCATTGGCGGCGACGTCAGCATCACCGCTGGCATCGCGACCATGAATGGTGACAATGCCATCACAGGCTCGCTGAACATTTCAGGCGGCACCCTCAATCTTGGCGGCGCCAATTCCATCGGCGGTGGCGTCAATCTCTCCTCCGGCCTGCTCAACATTGGCAAGGCAGGCTCCCTCGGCATCAATGGCTTCACCCTCAGCGGTGGATCCTTCGACAACACCTCCGGTGGCGCTCTGACCTTGAGCACAAACAATCCGCTGTTCTTGAACGGAGCCTCCACCTTTGTGGGCACCAATGACCTCAACACCGGCACCGGAGCCATCACTCTGCTCAGCTCCTCCACCATCACGGTCACGGCAAAAACGCTGACCCTTGCAGGTGTGATCGACGATGGCGGCTCCTTCTACAGCCTCACCAAGTCCGGCGCCGGCACGCTGCGCCTGTCAGCCGCCAATGTTTACGACGCCTCCACGATCATCAATCAAGGCACCCTCGTTTTTGACCTTGACCAGAATTTCAGTTCCACCAGCAGCATCCTCGGGTTCGGCTCGTCCGGCAGCATCACCACCGTCGGCACTTTGGATCTCTCCACCGTCAACGCCACCTTCGGCGGCGGCCTCACCGTGGTCACCAACTCCACTTCCAGCAATGTCATCAAGATCGGCTCCGGCCTGACCCTGTTCACAAGCAACAACGTGGCCATTGGTTCGACCGCTACCTCGGGCACGCCCACCACCAAGCTGCTCGTCACCGGCGTCACCGCTGGCGTGGGCACCTGGAACGCCTCTTTGCCCGGCGCGACATTCCGCGTGGGCGGCGCCGCTTCCGTCGCCAGCACCACCTTGCTCGACATGACCGGCCTCGGCACCTTTGTTGCCAGTCTCCCCGGGGGCGCTTTCCGCCTCGGCAGCTTGGACTCAGGCAGCGTCTCGGACACCATCACAGTCTTGCTCGCCCCCACCAGCACCATCACCGCCACCACCTTTGATGTGGGAGCCTCCACCAATCACGCAGGCACGTCCACTCTGACCCTGGGCACCGGCCTCACCACCATCAATGCGGACAGCGTCAGCATCGGCGGCGTTTCCACCGGCACCACGGCCGTTCGTAGCAATGGCGTGATCAACTTCGCTTCAAGCTCGGGCACCTTGAAAATTCGTGCGGCCAATGGAACAGGCGCCGCCACGATCAATCTGGTCAACACCACCGGCAGCACCAACAACAGCCTCACCGCCTCCGCCTTGTTCGCAGGCAACAGCGTCGACATCCTCGCCAGCACGCTCACCATCGCCTCGCGCGCCCCCACTGCCAGCGGCACCTCGACCACCACCTCCGCTTCGATGACCTTCGACACCGGCACCCTGGCCGCCACAACGTTGAATCTCGCAAACCGTGGCGGCAGCAGCCTCACCACCGGCACCGTCACAGGCAGCCTGACCATTGGCGGAACCACCGCCGGCACCACGGCGACATTCACGACCGTGAACATGAGCGTCAACTCCACCTCCACCGCAAATTCATCCGGGAATGTCATTTCCACCCTGGACATCAGCGGCCAGGGCACCGTCGCCGTGACGACTCTCAACATGGGCTCCCTCAGCGTCAGTGGCGCCACCGCCTCCAGCGGCACACTGGCCACGCTCAACATCGCCGGCACCGGGGCCGTGAACATCACCACCTTGAACATGGGCGTCAGCACCCTCAGCGGCGCCACCGCCACCGGCGGCACTTCCGCCATCATGAGCATCAATGGTTCCACCACGACCATCGGCACTCTGAACATGGCGGTCAACAATGCCACCGTCGCCGCCACTCTTCCCACCACCGGCTCCGCCACCATCAATCTCAACAGCGGCACCCTGCGTGTGACGGGAAATCTCACCATGGGCAACACCACCGTCAACGCCCTCAATGCCGTGACCAATTCCATCATCATCAACGGCGGCCTCCTGACCGTGGATGGCAACATCGCCGCCACCAACGGCACAGGCACTGAAACCTCCATCCTCACACTCAACGGCGGCGTTCTCGACATGACCGGCGGCACCATCGGCGCCTCAGGCAATCTGCTCACCACTTTCAATCTCCAGCAGGGCACCCTCAAAAATCTCGCCGACTTCAATGCCGGCGCGGGCTTGGTCAAATCTACCAGCGGAACGCTCATCCTCGACGGCACCAACGCTTATGCCGGAGACACCACCTTCGCCGTGGGCGGCGGCACCATCCAGCTCGGCTCCAGCAACGTCCTCCCCGATGGCACTGGCAAAGGCAATTTCGTCACCACCAACGGCCTCCTCAACATGAACGGCTTCAGCGACACCGTGAACGGCCTTAGCGGCACTGGTACCGTGGACAATCTCGCCGCCAGCACCACCAGCACGCTCACCGTCGGCGGCAACAACGCCTCCAGCACTTTCAGCGGCCTCCTTCAAAACACAGGCAGCAGCGCGTTGCTCGCTCTCGCTAAAACCGGCACAGGAACCCTCATCCTGAACACCGCAAACACCTTCACCGGTGGCACCACGCTCAGCAATGGCATCATTCAAATCGACAATGCCGGCGCGTTGGGCAGTGGCGATCTCACCTTCAGCTCCTCCGGCGTTCGCGTCGTCGTCGGCACCGGCCTCATCGTCTCCAACAGCATCATCCTCGGGGCCAATGCCGGCGTCGCAGGCCGCGGCCTCATTGAGGCGGGCACCACCGCTGGCACAGCCACCATTTCCGGCCCCATCACCATCAGCAGCAATGCTGCGGCCGGCGGTCACTTCGCCGCCCCCACTGCAGGAACCATTTTGAAGGTCACAGGCGTCATCACCTCCTCGGTTCCCGTGTCCATTCGCCTTGGCACCGTGGTTTTATCAGGCGGCGGCACCGGTTACACCAGCATCGTCAACAACCAGGACACCACGGCCATCGGTGCCAATGACGGCCTCGCCACCACCGCCACTCTCACCATTGCCTCCACCTCGACCGGCACCTTCGATCTCGCCGGGTTCAATCAATCCTTGGTCGGCATCGTCAAAGGAGGCTCCAGCACGGCGACGATCGCCAACAGCTCCACCACCTCCGATTCCACCCTCACCATCACGGGCGCCGCCCAGTTGTATGCAGGCATCATTCAAAATGCCGTCAGCGGGGGCACCCGGAAAGTGAACCTCGTCATCAGCGGGGGCTCCCTCACCCTCACCGGCGTCAACACCTACTCGGGCACGACGACCATCAGCTCCGGCACCCTCGCTCTCAGCGCGGCTGGCACCGCGACTTTGACCGCGATCTCCCTCACAGGCGCAGGCAGCATCTTTGACATCAGCGGCGTCACCCCCGCCTCCGCCACCATCGCATCTCTGGCCGGCGGTGCCGGCGCCAGTGTCACCTTGGGCGCAAAGGCCCTCAACACTGGCAGCGACAATACCTCCACCACCTTCGCCGGCATCATCAGCAGCACTTCCGGCGGCCTCACCAAGCAGGGCGCCGGCACCTTGACGCTCACCGGCGCAAACACCTACTCAGGCACCACCACCATCAGCGCCGGCGCTTTGCAGCTCGGCGATGGCACCAGCGGCAATGATGGCACCATCACCAGCAGCCAGAGCATCGTCAACAATGCCGCGCTCATCTACAATCGCTTCGGCATCTTCTCCTATGGCGGAATCATCAGCGGCACCGGCACCGTGACCAAGACAGGTTCTGGCACGCAGGTTCTCACCGGTGCCAGCACCTACTCCGGCGGCACAACCGTTTCCGGCGGCACGCTTGAGGTCAACAACGTCTCAGGCTCCGGCACCGGCTCAGGCAGCGTGACTGTCACCAACACCGGCAGCACGCTCTCCGGCTCCGGCACCATCGCAGGCAGCACCATTCTCGACAGCGGCACCGTCCTCGCTCCCGGCACCGGCACCACAGGCACAAGCAATCAAACGCTCAATTTCACCGCCGTCACCAGCACTCTCACCGTCAATGACGGCGCCCGGATTGAGCTCAGCATCACCGCCCCCACGACCCAGGCTTTAGGGGTCTTCTACGACGGCGTCTACCACGATGGCCTCGGAGGCACCGCCACCACCGCCCTCGCCTATCTTCAGGGCATCGGCAGCTCAAGTCTGCCAGCCTGGAACACCGCCACCCCCGGCAACCATGATTTCATCAATCTGGGCGCAGGCTCCCTTTCTCTGGGCACTGGTACGGGAACCATCACCCTGATCGACAATGGCTACACCTCCCACGGTCCGCAGATCGGAGACGTGTTCAATCTCCTCGACTGGGCCAGCTACAGCGGCAGCTTCAATGCCAGCACGGATTTCAGCCTCCCCGACCTTTCGGCCTCAGGCATGGCTTGGGACACCACCGCCTTCACCACCTACGGCATCCTTGTCGTCGTTCCGGAGCCTTCACGCATGCTCTTCCTCATGCTCGGCCTCTTTGGCCTGGTGGTTCGCCGCCGCCGGTCAGCTCGCTGAGCACTCCTCGAAAGATTGCCGCCCAGTCCTCACCCTTCATGAAGGCCTGGGCACATGGCCCGTTTCTCAGAAAGAACGTCTGTTTGATCCTTCGAGCGCAGCAGCCCCGGTGGCAGGCAGGCTGCGCCGCCCGCGGTTGAAAATAGCAGGCAAGCACCTGACACAGCCAATGGGGCTCTCCCGTCGCCGGGCGATCGGACAGACCTGTTGAAAAACCGGGCTAAAGCTTTTCGAAAATTCATTCCTAGGAACAATATTAAAGCCTGATCGTAAAAATCAGGCTCAACTGGCGCGTCAGACCTTCCTATTTGTGGGCCGGAATCGATGTCCGAACGGTCAAAGTGGAAAGGGTCTAAAGAAATAACACATAAAAACACTAAAGATAAAATTCCTGAACCATAAGCCATCGACCAAGTGTCGATCTAAGGATCAGTTTGGGCTTGTTCCAAAGAATGCAGTTCATTCAAACTGATCATTTTACCACAACCATTCTGATCAAAGTGCGGTGCATCGTGCCGCCTTGGGAAAGTCCTGTTCCAACCATTTCATTACGTACATGAAGGCCCATCGTAAGCTTCTCGTCCTCCCCGCATGGTGCGCACTCTTCGTCCTCACGGTATTGTCGCCGCAGGACTCCGCCCGGGCCGCCACCCTTTACTGGGATTCGGACGGCAGCACCGTTGGAGACAATGCCGATGGCACAGGTCTCGGTGGCACCGGTGCCTGGGATCTCGGCACGGCAAACTGGTGGAACGGTGCCTCCCTCGGTCTTTGGCCAAATACCAGCACTGACACCGCCATTTTTAGCGCACCCCTCACTCTGCTGCCCACCCTCGGCACAGTGACTCTCAGCCCTGGCATCATCGCGGGTCAGTTGTCCTTCCTCCGCAGCGGCTTCACCCTCGCCGGGGGTGATCTCACGCTGGCCGGTGCTACGCCCACCTTGAGCGCTGCCTTGGGGGAGAGCGTCACGATCAGCAGCCAGATTCTCGGCTCGGCCGGTCTCACCATGCTGGGGGGGGGGCCATCCGTCTCGGCAACAATGCCAACGCCTACACAGGCACCACCACCATCGCCAACGGTTCCCTCATCATCACCAATGAATCCGCCCTCGGTGACGATCTCTCGGCGATCGTCGTCCACGGGTTTTAATCCCGTCATCGCATCGACCAGTCTGCGTGGCTTCGGCGGCGGGTCCCTGGTGTTGGACGGAACCGCCTCAGACATCACCATCTCACGCGATCTGCTGCTGCAGGGGCAGGGGCCCATTGCAGACCGTGGCGGTGCTCTCGTCAGCACCGGGTACAACACCCTTGCCGGCATCGTCACCATGGGCGCTCCCTATGTCGCCACAAACCTCAATACCCGCATCATTGCCGCAGATGGCACCCTCAATATCACCAACACTCTGAATGTGCTCGGCACGGCGGCCACCACCATCAGTACTCTCGGCGGCACCAATCAGGCAGGCGCCAGTTTTTACAACATCACAGGCGTGCTCGCAGGCACCGGCACGCTGGAAGGCAGCGGCGGCGGCACTCTGTTCCTCAATCCCATGGATTCATCCGGCTTTTCAGGTACCATCCGCGTCAGTGGCAGCGCGGCCAGCGGCCAGAGTGTCGTCCGCATCGACTCCTCCGGTGTCCTCGGCACTCGCACCGCGAGCACCACCAGCGCTGTGCTGGATTTGAACGGCGGCATCCTCGCCGTTCTCATGGATGCTCCGGACGTCAAAGTCTCAAACGGTTCGAACGCCAACGTCTATTTTCGGGCATCCAGCACCATTTTTGCAGACCACACCCCAAACAGTTCCGTCAAGGATCAGACCGTGGCTTTCGGCAACATGTCATTCGAGGACGGCGTCACTCTGACCTTCAACAGCCGAAATGGCTACGGCATGAGTTTCACCACCGCACCCGTCAATGGGGGCAATGGCGACACGACCATGACCAACAATCTCCAGGGCGGGGCCCTGCTCACCTTCACCGGAAATTTTTGGTCCAACAATGAAAACACCGGCAACCGTACCATCACCATCGGCGGCAATGGCAACACCCTCATCAATGGCAGCATCATCGGCTCCTCCGCCAGTTTTGCGCACAACCTCACCAAATCCGGCACCGGAACCCTCACCATCACCGGCACCGCCTCCACGCTCGATGGCACCGTGAGTGTGAGCGGTGGCACCCTGGCCATCAACGACTGGCGCGCTGTCACCAACAACACCGCCGTCATCAACATCGGCAGCGGCGGCACCTCGGCCATCCTGAGCATTGTTGGCAACAATGTCCTCCAGGCCAATCTCACCACCAGCAAGGTCATCAACCTCGCAGGCAGCACGGGAGGTGCGACGATCCTCGCCAATCAGTCGGGCACCAGCCCCGGCCTCATCCTCAATGCGGACTTTTCAGCCACGGGCGGCACCTCGGGCAATGCAAAGACCTTGACTCTGGGCGGCACCAATACCGCGCAGAACACCATCAACGGCATCATCCCCAACAACGACGCGGGCGGTCTGGTGAACCTGACCAAGGTGGACACCGGCACCTGGGTTCTCGCAGGTGCTAATCAGTACACGGGCACCACCACCATCACCAATGGCATCTTGAAGCTCAAGGCCAATGCTGCTGTTTCGACAGTCTTGTCCGATAGCTCCGCGATTGTCTTCAACGCGGTCAACACCTACGCGGGGGGCACCTTGGAATTCGTCGGCCAGCCCAGCACGAACAACGTGGAGTCACTCGGTGTGCTGACGCCCACCAATGGTTCCGGCACCATCAAGCTCACACCCGGCAGCGGCGGCACCGCTTCACTCGTCTTCGCCTCGCTCGGCACAGTGGGCGGCGGTGCCACCGTGAACATCGTGGCTCCCACCAGCAATGACACCGTCTCGTTTGCCACCGCCCCCGTCACAAACAACATCGCCAATGCCGGTCTTTTTTACAACGGATCTGACTTCGCCTTCGTCCCTGGTTCAGGCCTCGCCATACGTGCGCCCGACTACACGACCGATGCGGACTTTGCAACCAGCGCCACCGCCTTGACCGCTGGCAAAAGCAACGAAATCACGGGCAGCTTCAGCACGGGTGCGCTGGCCATTGATTCGTTAAAAATCAATGGCAGCCAGACGCTTACCCTCACGGGCAGCTTGACCATTCGCACTGCGGCGGCTGCGGCTGCATCAGGGGGCATCCTCCAGACGGGCGGCTCTGGCACCATCACCGGCGCCTTTAGCGTCGGCACAAACAATGCGGCCGCAACCAATATCCGGGTGGACGGCGGGGCCAGCTCGCTGACCATTGAATCGGTGATTTTCGGCACGGGCGGCTGGACCAAAAGCGGCGAAGGCACACTGGTCCTCGCGGGTGCAAACTCAACGACGGGCACGATCAGCATCAATGAAGGCACGGTGCAACTGAGCGGCAGCGGGCGCCTGGCGGCAAACAATGTCAGTGTCACCATGCGCCAGGGGGCCACGATTGACCTGAACGGTGTCACGCCCAGCGGCAGCACCAACTCCTGGAACAACAACGGCACTCTGACAAATTCGAGTTCCACGGCAGTGACCTTCAATGTCGGCGGCAGCAACGGCACCGGCACATCTTTCGGTTCATTCACGGAAACCAATGGCGTCATCAACATTCTCAAAACCGGCACGGGTGCGCAAAGCTGGCTGGGCCTGAGCAACTACACCGGCACCACCACCATCGCCTCCACCGGCATCGTCACAGTGAACAATGTCGCGAACGGCGGCTTCGCCAGCGGCTTCGGCGCTGCCTCCAGTGATGCTGGCAATCTCGTTTTCACCGGCACCAGCACGACCCAGGCTTACGGCGGTCTGAGTTTCGCAGGCACCACCAATGATTTCACGGATCACCTCTTCACCTTCAACGGCGGGGCCAACGGCGGCGCCCGCATCCAGGCCAACGGTGTCAATGGCGCAACTCTCAGTTTTACCAACACCGGCGCCCTGGCTTTCGGCACGGCCGCCACCGGCAATGCACAAGGCTTGGTTCTCGGCGGCGCATCGAACGGTGACAACCGCTTCTTCCCCATCATCAATGACAATGGCTCGGCGGTCACGTCCGTTTACAAGGCCGATGCCGGAGTCTGGTATCTGGAGGCGGTCAACGGCTATTCCGGTGTCACCGAACTCCGCGGCGGCGCGCTTTACGCGCAGAGCGGCACCTCTCTCCCCACCGCTTCCAATCTCGTCTTCAATGGCGGCATCTTTGCTTCCACCGGCACCCTTTCACGCACCATCGGCACTGGTGCGGGCCAGATGAGCTTCGCCGCACCCGCCAATACAGCCGCCTTCCGGGGTGGCTTCGCCGCCGGCGGCTCCCAGCTTGTCGTTGATTGGGGCAGCATCCCTGTGTGGGGCGTTACCGCCTCTTTCCTCGACACCCGGAGCGGCCTCATTTTCGGCGCGGCTGCCGGCCAGACCTCCGTGGCCAAATCGGATGTGGAACTGGTCAGCGGCTTTTCCCTTGGCACCGCTTCCGGCGCTGGTTCGGGGCCCGGCATGGGTTACACCCTCGCTCAGAACAGCGCCACGGTCACCGTCACTTCAACCGCTGGGCTGATTGTCGGCCAGTCTATCACCGGCACCAACATTCCCGTGGGTGCTTACATCATCAGCATCAACAGCGCGACCTCGCTGTCCATCAGCGCCAACACCGCCAACTCCAGCGCTGTCGTCGGTTCTTACACCGACGGCCAGATTTATGCCAGCTCCCTCCGCGCCATACGCGTGGACGACAACACCAATATTGGCGCGGACTTTGTGACGATCAGCGGCGTCATTTCTGGTGACGCCGGCACCGGCATCCGCAAACTCGGCACCGGCATTCTCATCCTCAGCGGTGACAACACCTACAATGGTGAAACCAATGTCAGCCAAGGCACCCTGGTCGTCCATTCTCTTGGCTCCAGCTCCGGAACAGGCGCCACCAGCGTCGGCACGGAAATCAACGCCAGCTCGGATTCCAATGCCATCACTCTCGGCAATGGCAGCACAGGCGCTGCAATCCTGGAATACGTGGGCCTCGGTGAAACCAGTGATCGCAAGATCCGGCTTAACACCACCACCGGCAGTGCTCAGATCCACGCCGACGGCGTTGGCGCTTTGATTCTCACCAATGTGGTCAATGACATGGTGGGCGGCAGCAAGACCCTCCTCCTGCGCGGCGTCAATGCTGCAGGCAACATGATCACCAGCCAGTTGTCGGACAACGGTGGCACCCTCGGCATCCAGGTGGACAGCTCCGCCATGTGGATCCTCACCAATGGTGCAAATGACTATTCTGGCACCACCACGTTCACCGCAGGTTCGCTCGGCATTGGTGCCGACCACGCCTTCGGCACCGGCAATCTCGACTGGAGCAACGGCACCCTGTTCTCCTATGGTGCGGACCGCACCATCGCGAACGCCGTGCGCCTGGTCAACAACACCGTCACCGCCTTCTCCGGCGACTACAGCCTCACCACCACCAGCGCCTTCCAGTTGCTCAACGCCGGCAACAACACCGGACTCAACAACAACGTCGTCAGCGGCAAGGCGCTGACCTTCGCAGGAGCCACCGCCAACCTCCTCACCGCCAATCGCACCTGGACCGTTGACGGCTCGGGCACCACCATCATTGACGGCAACTTCACCACCACCACGGCCTTCGGCATCATCCTCACCAAGACCGGTGACGGCGTCCTGCAGCTCAATGGCAGCGCCTCAAACTACAACCTGAACAACGCCAGCACAGACATTGATCGTGGCACCCTGCGCATGGGAGCAGACAATGCCATCGCCTCCGGCGCAGGGTATGGCAGTGTCCTCCTCAGCCCGGAACTGGCCAATGGCGACATCGCCACGCTCGATCTCAATGGCACTTCCCAGACGATCAACGGGCTCACCGCCACCACGGACGGCGCTGCCGTCATCGACAACACCTCCTCTTCCGCAGCTTCCCTGACTTTCGGTGCCGCAGACTCCGCCGTCAGCTATGGCGGTGGCATCGGCACTTACTCCATCGGGAACAGCGGTGGTGGCGCCCTCTCAGTCACCAAGACGGGCTCTGCCGATGCGACCATTTCCACCGGCGTCTCCCTCACCTACACCGGCACCACGAATGTGAACGGCGGCACATTCACCATCGGTTCCTCCCTCAATGGCTCCACCGGGCTCAGTGTTACAAACGGTTCCACGCTCGCTCTCACCGCCGCCGTCGCCGCGCCCGCCGCAGTCACCAGTGTCGTCGTTGACAACGGCTCCACCCTTAACCTGCTCAATGGCGCAGGGGATCAGCTCAACCACTTGACCCTCCTTTCCCTGGGCTCCGGCGGCGGCACCATGACCACCCTCCGGTTCAATGTGGGGGATGGTCTCACAACAGGAGACAACGCCGCCACGGATGTCCTTGGTTTGCTCACGGGCGGAACCCTCAATCTCTTCGCCGGCAATCAGATCACCCTCAATCTCAGCGACACCGGCCTCAACGCCTTGCAGACCTACAACCTCATTACTTCGGCTGACGGCGGATTGATCACCGGGCCGCTCGGTGCCAGCGACTGGATCTTGGGCGCCACCCCGGGCGGTTTCAGCTCCATCACCATTCACCAGACGGACAACGCCATTTACATCACCACCGGCACCCTCATCACCGGCACCTCCTACTGGCGCGGTTTGACCGACACCACCTGGAACGGAAGCGCCAGCAACTGGTCGCAGGACAAAGCGGGCTCCATCGCGGCCCTCTCCACTCCGGGGCAGGGGACAGATGTGATCTTCCAGTGGGATGCTCCCACCGGCGCCGCCGTCTCCACCACCTTGGAGCAGAGCTTCAAGATCAACTCCCTCACCTTCGAGGCGGCCACCATTCCCGCCAACACCCCGGCATCCATCACGATCGCCCCAGGCACCGATCCTTCCAGCCGCCTTAGCATCGCCCCGCAGGTCGCCACCGACGGCATCACAATCACTGCAGGCGGTCCCGCCTCCGTCAGCATCACCGCCGCCCTTCGCATCGTTTCGGATCAAACTTGGAATGTGGCGGACGCGGGCTCGGTCCTTTCCCTGGGACCATTGTTCGGCGAGGCCGATGTCATCAAAAACGGCGCAGGCAAGGTGACGCTCACCTCTGCTGCCGATCTCACCTTCAACAGCGGCGTCACCTCTGATTTCACCATCAATGCCGGCGCTTTGGAAATCCTTGATGCCACCGCCTTGGGCAGCAAGACCAATGGCAATCTCGCCACCATCACCGTCAACACGGGCGGGGTCTTCTATTACAACGGAGCCGTCAATTCCGCAGCCACCGGCGTCGCCAACAATCTCACACTGGCCGGCGGCACCCTTTCCGTCGGTGGCAATGCCGGCAACAACTACCACACCGGCACGGTGAACGTCAGCGCCAATTCCTTCATCAACATGCGCGGCTCCAATTCCGCCGTGCTCACCGCCACCCAGGGCAATGTCGTTCTCAGCGGCGTCGTCAGCGGCTCGGGCAGCCTCACCGTTGACAGCATCAATACTCTTTCCGGTGGAAATCAGCTCACCGGCACCCTCTATTTCCAGGCTGACAACAGCACTTGGTCCGGCGGAATCAACCTCGTCCGCGGCACGATTCAGACCCAGACAGTCACCGGTCTCGGAACAGGCGACATCACCGCCAGCGCGGGCCGCATTCAGTTTGTGACCGCTGGCGGCACCACCTACAATCTCGGCCAAAACATCACCGTGGATGGCCCGGGCGGCATTCTCGAGCTCAGTGCAGACGCCTCCGGCACGCCCACCAGCGACATGACCGTGAACCTCAACGGCATCATCACCATCGGCAGCGCCGCCAACGCGAACAACGCCCTTCGCATCACCCAGGCCTCGGACAACTTCAGCATCATCAACATCAGCAACTCCATCGTCCTCGGCAACAACGCCAGCCTCAGCTACCAGGGCTCCTCCGTCCGTCCGCTTATCATTTCCGCCCTCATCTCCGACGGCGGTTCCGACTACAGCCTCGCCATCAATGACGAGCTCGGCGCCTGGGCTGTCACCAGCCAGACCGTACGCCTCCTCGGAGCCAACACCTTTGGCGGCGACATCTCGCTCAAGGAGGGCACCCTCGAATACAACACCGTCACCAACATCGGTGGCGCCGCCAGCAGCCTCGGTCAGGGGTCAGCCATCAACATCACCGGCACCTCCATCCTCCGTTTCATCGGTGACACCAGTCAGTCCACCGACAGGGCGCTCACCTCCACCGCCAGCTTCACCTTGGACGCCAGCGGCACCGCCGGCGCTACCATCACCTATGCCGGCGCCATCACTCTTGCGACCGACAACATTCTCACCCTTACGGGCACCGGAGAAGGCATCATCAGCGGCGGCATCACCCAGCCCCTCGGGGCGGCCTCGGCAGATCTCCTCGTGAATTCCGGCACCTGGACCCTCCGGGACACCACCGTCACCATCGCCGATGACGTCATCGTGACAGGGGTCACCTCCGTGCTCAATCTGAACACCACCGGCGTGCTGGCCGCCGCCAGCGTTTCGGGAACCAGCAGCGGCCTCTATGCCCGCACAGGCGCGACCATCAATCTCTACGCGGATGATGTGAACGGCGTCGGCAACAGCGGCGGTCTGGACTTCATCCTTGTGGGGGATTCGGGCGGACCTCAGGCGGGCACCCTTAACACCAACGGTTTCGATATCACTGTGGCGCGCTTGGATGTGGGTGGGATCGCTCCCGGCCTCGAAGGGATCATCACCGGAAACGGGGTCATCACCGCCACCTACACAGGCACCGATTACGCTCAGGGCTTTCGTTTCCTCACTGGCTCCGTTGCGGCCAGTCTGGCCGGCGGTGCCACCATCCTGAAACAAGGGCTCGGCACGGTGACTCTGTCCGGTGACAACAGCGGACTCACCGGAAGTGTCAATGCATCAACCCGTCTCGACTCTGGAAATCTCATCCTGGATTATTCCGTGAACAACACGACCAAGCTGCCGGTCACACGCGGCCTGGACATGCGCGGTGGTACGCTCACCATCACTGGCAATGCCAGTGCTGCCACCAGCCAGACAGTCGCCAGCTTCACGCTTGGCAGCGGTGGCTCCAATCAGATCGTCATGAATCCCGCTTCGGGACAGGACGCCGTGCTCAATCTCGGCGCCATCACCCGCGCCAACGGCTCCCAGGACGGCACCATCCGCTTCTTCCTTTCTTCCACCGCGCAGACCGACACCAATGGCATCACCACCACCACAGGACTCACCAACGGTCTGGTCGGCACCGCGGGCTTCGCCACCGTGGACGACGGCACGGGCGTCTGGTTCGCCACCAAGAGCGGCAGCAACATCGTCGCTCTTGTCAGCACCGTGAACAACGATGTGACCACCTGGGCCACCGCCGACCACATCACCGATGCCACCACCGGCTTCTCCGGCACGGTGCAAGGTGTCAGCATCAACAGTTTGCGCTTCGATGCCGTCATCGGTTCCGACATCAGCATCACTCAGGACGGCGTCCTCAACATCGCCAGCGGCGGCATCCTCGTCACCAGCAATGTCGGCGGCACACCCTCCATCAAAGGCGGCATCCTGGCCTCCGGCGCGGCCGAAATCATCGTGATTCAGGACAGTGCGCAGACCTTTGAGATCTCCTCCGACATTCGCATCAACCATGCGCTGACCAAATCCGGCGCAGGCACTCTTCTCCTCACCGGCAACAATGTTTACACCGACGAAACGGAAATCCAGGACGGCACGCTGAAGGTTTTCGGCGGCAACGCCATCGGCGACACTTCGCTTGTGACCCTCGCGGATGATCATGCCACCACGCTGCAGCTTCTCGATGATGAAGTGATCGGGCGGCTGCAGGGTGGCAGCGCTACGACCGGCCTCAACACGCTTGCCGTGGTCGATGTCGGCACGCACACGCTGACGGTCAATCAGACCTCCAACACCAGCTACAGCGGAATGTTCACCGGCACGGGAAATCTGGTCGTGCGCGGTTCCGCCAATCTGAACCTCAACAATATCACCACCGGCTTCACCGGCGTCATCACTGTTGACGGCGCAATGCTCCAGCTCAGCGGCATCGGCCAGATCAATGCCTCCATCATCCGTGTGAACAAAGGCGGCGCCCTGATCATCGACAACAACGGCACCACCCGCTCCGGCACTCGGATTCTTGACACCACCGCCATCACTCTCAATTCCGCCGACGGCGGTTTCGGCGGTCAGACCATTGTGCGCGGCCTCGCCACTCGCACCGATCAGGATGGAACTCTCGATGAGACCGTGGGCGTCGTGACCGCAGCCTCCGGTGCCAGCTACGTCGGCATGGAAGCCACCTCTGCCAATGATGACTCGGACATCATCGCCAGCGACATCACTCGCTTAAACAACGCCACGCTGAACATTCGCGGCACCAATCTGGGCAGCACCAACGCCCGCAACAACCAGTTCCGCATCGTCACCGCCAGCGACGCCACGTTCATCTCCAACAACCTCGTGGGTGGCGGCGGCGCCGCAGGCACCAAGAACATCAGCATCGTGCCCTGGGCCATCGGCGAAGACCTCGGCTCCGCTGCGTTGGCCGCCACCAACATGGGCAATTCTCTCGTGACCTACGTCAGCGGCGCAGGCTTCCGCCCGCTCGATTTCGCCACCGAGTACAACACCTTCGCCTCCGCCGGCACCACCGACAACGTCCGCGAGTCTTTGAGCGCCGATCTCACCGGCCTCAGCGGCAAGACAATCAACGCCCTCGTCTTGGACAACGCCGCGACAGCGCTGGTCAATGTCACCGGCTCCGGTTCCGGCCAGACCCTCGGCGTCACCAGCGGCGCGCTGCTCTTCACCGTCACCGGGGCCGTCACCAACACCGCCTACACCACCGCTCTTGGCGGCTTTGACAGCGGCATCACCGTCGGCAGCACCAATGAGTATGTGATCAGCGTCATCAATCCCAACTCCTCCAACAGCCTCACCACCGGTTCCACCACCTTTGGCAGTACCATTGTCACCGTGGCCAGCACCACGGGCCTGCAGGTCGGAATGTCGGTGTTCGGAGCGGGCATCGCACCAGGCGCCACCGTCCTCAGCGTCACGGATGCGACCCACTTCGTCATGAACCTCCCGTCCACGTTGAGCGCCAGCAGCCAGACCTATCAATACGCCACCCTTGAAAATCTCACCGCCACCATCACCTCTCCCCTCACATCCGTCGCGGACATCACCAAGTCAGGTCGCGGCACCTTGATCCTCAGCGGGGCCAATACCGCTGGCGGTGGCACCATGAAGACCACCCTCAATGAAGGCGTGCTCGAAATTGCCTCCCTCGGCAACATTGGAGGCACCACCGGAGCACTCGTCTTCGCAGGCGGCACGCTCCGCCTCGGCGCAGGCTTCACCGATGACATCTCACTTCGCACCATCACCTTCCTTCAGGGCGGAGCCACCATCGACACCAACGGCAACGATCTGGGCCTCTCCCAGTCCGTCGGCTCTGGCGTGGGCGGTCTGACCAAAATCGGCGCTGGCAGCCTGACCCTGAATGCCGCAGCCACTTATACCGGTGGCACCAATGTTTACGGCGGATCCCTCATCCTGGGGGCTGACAACGCCACCGGCGTCGGCGGAGATCTCAACATCGGCGCCGGTGCCACCATCGACATGGTCATCTACAATATCACCGCCGGCTTGGTTTCCTTCTATGGCGACAGCCCTGTGATCTTGGGTTCAGGCTCCATCACTGCCAGCAAAGGCTTCTACTTCGGTAACACCGGCGACCTCAATGTCGCCACCAACCTTGTCGGTGCCGTCGGCCTCCTGAAAACCCAGACCAACACGCTCACCCTCACCGGCTTGAGCACCTTCACCGGCCCCGTCGAAATTCAGGGCGGCACTGTCTTGTTTGATTCCATCACCAGCGTTGGCGGCGGCGCCAGCGCCTTGGGCAGCTCTGCCACCGCTCAGAATGGCGTCATTCACATGGGCCTCGGCAGCGCGGCCACCACGCTGAGCTACAATGGCTCCGGCAGCACCACCGACCGCACCATCGGCATGCAGGGCACCACCGGCGCACTCACTCTGGATGCCTCAGGCTCCGGCGCCCTGGTGCTCGGCGGAGTTCATTTCGAAACCGCTGGCAACAAAACGCTCACCTTGAAAGGCCTCTCTGACGCGGCCCTGGCCAACACCCTTGGCAGCCTCAACGAATACGGCCTGGGCGCTCTCACCTTGGTCAAGTCAGACACCAACACCTGGGTCATCAGCGGCGCCAGTTCCTGGTCAGGTGCCACCAGCATCAATGACGGCATCCTCCGCTTCACCGCAGACCAGAGCATCGGCGGCGCGCTGAACTTTGGCACCGCAAATTCCATCACCACCGCTGGCACGCTCGATCTTTCCACCGCCAGCGCCACCTTCGGCGGAAACATGCTTGTGCAGACCAATACCGCATCTGAAACCAATGAGGTCCTCATCGGGGCCGGGAAGACCCTCACGGTCGGCGGCACGGTGACCTTGGGCAGCGGTGCCGCTTCTTCCACCACCCTCTTCACCGCCTCGGGCGCGGGCACCTTCCGGGTTGCCAACGTGACCGGCACCGGCGTTGCTTTCCTTGTCGGAAACTCCAATTCAAACATCTCCACCGCAGACTTCAGTGCGCTCGCCACCATGGACGTCTCCCTGAACACCACCAGCGGCATCCTTCAGATCGGCAGCACCTCGGGCACCAACAGCTCCGGCTTCGGCACCTTGCTTCTGGCACAAAACACAACCATCACTGCCAGCGCATTGACTGTGGGCGGTGGCGGCTCTTACACAGGAAACGCGGGTCAGATCAATGCGCTGCTTCTCAGCACCACGACCAACGTCATCAATGTTGACGCTCTCAACATTGGCACCGGTGGGCGCGATTTGGGCTCCATCACCTTCCAAGGTTCCACCGGCACACTCACCGTTCGTGCTGCCGATGGCGTCTCCGCCGCCGCTTTCAACATGGCCTCCATCAACGGCGTCACTGGCGCAGCATTGCCTGCTGGCAATCGCAACACCTTTGATGTCACCGGCCACAGCGCGGATCTGCTTTTCAGCACCGTCACCATCGGCACCCAGACCGGTCGGACCGGCCCCATGGAAAACCTCTTTGCCTTCGATACCGGAACCCTGACCGCTGGTGATCTCATCATGGGCTCCAAGACCGCCTCTGGCAACAGCACCAATGTTATCAACCTCGGTGGCGGCGTTGTCACCATGGGCTCCGGCACTGGCACGGCAGCCACTCTTGCCAGCAACACCAACACTGGGGCGGTAACCTCCACCATCAATGTCACAGGCGGCACCGTCACCATCGGCTCCGGCGGCGGCCAGGCCCTCATCATGGGCAATAGCAACACCAACGCCACCGGCTCCACCACCACTGCGCTCAATGTCTCCGGAGGAAACGTCACCCTCGCCACCACCGGCACCACCGCCGTCACCATGGCCAATGCCAATGCCGGCACCGCAAACGCCTCCATCAGCGTCACCGGCGGCTCCTTGACCGTTCAGGGAGACATCGTCGGCGGCACGGGCGGCGGCACCCGCATCGCCTCCATCACTCTCGATGGCGGCCTGCTGGACATGACCGGCAGATCCATCGGCGCGTCCACCAATGCCATCGCTTTCAATGCCCGCTCCGGCACCTTGAAAAATCTCGCCGAGCTCAATGGCGGCGCTGTTGCCTTCAACAAGACCACCTCCGGCACTCTTTACATGGATGGTGTGAACTCCTACACCGGCCCCACCACCGTCACCTCCGGCACCCTCCAGTTCCTCCTGGAAACCGCATTGTACAACAACACCCCCGCAAGCTGGACGGACACCAGCATCATCGTCAGCAGCGGTGCCACCGCCGCATTCAATGTCGGCGGCACAGGCGAATTCACCGCTTCAGACGTGGACGTCATCAAGTCCCTCGGCACCGCCACCGGCGGCTTCCAGGATGGCTCCACCATCGGCCTTGACACCACCAACGCCGCCGGTGGCAGCTTCACCTATGACGGCGTTATCGAAGACACCAACAGCGGCGCCAACAGCGTGGGTCTCAAGAAACTCGGCGCCAACACCCTCGTCCTCACCCAGACCAGCACCTACACTGGCGCCACCACCGTGGCCGCAGGCACTCTGCAGGTCGGAGACGGCACCAGCGGTGCACTCAACGGTTCCGGTGCCGTTACTGTGAGCGACACGGCCACCCTCTCCGGCTCGGCCAGCATCGCCGGCGCCACCGTCATCTCCAGCGGTGCCGTCCTTGCCCCCGGCGTGGGAGACACTGCCACCAGCAACCAAACCCTCACATTCACCGCTGCTGGCACAGCCGTGGATGTCCAGAATGGCGGTCAGATTCAGCTCAGCATCACCTCCAGTTCCCAGGTCGATGCCGCCTTCGATTTCTCGACCAACGCCCTGACCTACTTGAACACTCACGGCGGCGCTTCCGGCACCGCTTACACCACCATCTGGAACCAGTCAGGAGACTACGACAGCATCCGCCTCACCAACGGCACCTTCAATCTCGGCGTTAACGGCGCGGGCACCGTCACCGTGCTCGACAACAGCGCCTCTCTCACAGCCGGCAGCATCTTCAAGCTCCTCGACTGGTCCACCGTCGGCACCACCGACTCCCTGGCCGGCACCGGCGGCTTCACCCTGGCAGACCTGAATCTCATCGGTGTCGCACCCGGCTCCGGCCTCACCTGGGACACCAGCGCCTTCACCACCTACGGCGTCATCGTCGTCGTCCCCGAGCCCTCCCGCATCCTTCTCCTCATGCTCGGCCTCTCCGGCCTCCTGCTCTGCCGCCGCCGCAAAGTGTCCTGATCAGCCAGACTTCAGGATTCGAAACAACGTCGCTGTGTCGTGCGGCTTCAAAGCGATCCCCCTCTCCCCACCGATGACATGACAATGTCGAAGGGCATCTTTGGGGAACCGTAGCGAAGCGGAGATGGACGAAGTCAAAGGCCGGGGTGAGGGGTCACACCCTGCTTGCGAAGCGCGCCCGCCCGTCCGGCCTCTCCGTTCGTAGTTCGGGCTTCAGCCGGCTCCGGCTCCACAATCACGTCGCATCATCCCACTACCTCCCCACTTCCATCAGCGTGGGCAGCTTGTGCAGCGGTGTAAACTCGTGGTTCGCAGCCCCCGCAGCCGCCTTCACTCCTTGCGGATTGCTCGACTTCAAAAACCGAAACAGTTCGCTCTCGGTCGTGAAAATCATCGTCGTGTCCGCAGTGATCAGCTGCTTGTAAGTCTCCATCGTCTTGAGAAATTCAAACAGCTCCGCCGCCTCCGGCGTCTGGTTGTACGCCTTCGCATAGATCTCCGTCGCCTTGGCATCCGCCGCCCCCTCCAGCTCCTGTACCTTGCGGTACGCCTCAGACTCGATCGTCGCCATGTCACGCTCCCGCTCCCCATTGATCTTCGCCGCCTCGCCTTCGCCTTCTGCCCGGTGCAGTTTCGCGATCTGCTCACGCTCGGAAATCATCCGCTGATGAATCGACTGGCTCACTGACGGATCGTAATCGATCCGCTTGAATCTCACATCCAGCAGCCGGATGCCATAACCCTCGATCTTCGGAATCGCGTTTTTGAGCACCTCCGCCTCCAGCTCCACCCGACCATACTTGATCGGCGGCAGCACCCCGATCCGTGAATCCGCTGTGGAGGGAATGCTGCCGCTGCCGCTGAGGTTGGCCACATCACGCACCGCCTTGCGGTCCTTCGTCGTGCGCACCGCCTCGATGAACTCATGCTTCGCGATCACGATGCGCGTCTCGCTCGCCAGAATGTCATCCAGCCGCGAAAGCGCCCGCCTCTCATCCGTCAGTTGGCGGAAAAACACCAGCGGATCGCTGATCTCCCACCGCCCAAACACATCCACCACCACGATCACCTTGTCCTTCGTCGTCATGTTCGCCGAAGGGCCGTCCCATTCCAGCACCCGCTTGTCCAGCTTGTTCACGGTTTGGATGAAAGGCGTCTTCCAGTGCAGTCCGGCGTTCCGAATCGACTCTCCCACCGGCTTCCCGAATTGGGTGATCACCACCTGCTCCGTCTCGCTCACCGTGTACAAGCCGGAACCCGCCACGATGGCCAGTGCCAGGACAATTATCAAAATCAGGGGGGCTTTCATCGTGTGGCAGGGGCAGGGTTGGTTTGCGGTTCCGCCTGGCGGAGATTCATCAGTGGCAGAAATGAGGAGGCCTTGTCATCCAGGATGATTTTGCCCGGCACCTGGGACAGCACCTCTCCCATCGTTTCCAGATACAGCCGCTTCTTCGTCACCTCCGGTGCCTTGAGGTACTCGGCCAGCACAGACTTAAAGCGCGCGGCATCCCCTTCGGCCTCATTGATGCGTTTCGCCGCGTAGCCCTCCGCTCCCTTGAGCTTCTGTTCCGCTTCACCCCGCGCCTTCGGGATGATCTGGTTGTAGTTCCCGCTCGCCGTGTTGATCGCGGACTCCCTCTCCTGCTTCGCGCGATTCACGTCGCTGAAGCTCGCCTGCACATCAGAGGGCGGATTGATGTTGCCCAGCTGGATCTGGTCAATGCGCACGCCCATGTTCAGTGCCGCCACCAGTTCCCGCAGACGTTCCGCGCATTTCGTCTCCATTTCCTGCCGCCCTATCGTCAGCACTTCATCCACCGTACGATCCCCCACCACCTCGCGCATCACCGCCTGGGACAGATCCCGCAGCGTCGGCACCGGCTCACGGAAGTTGAACACATACGCCACCGGATCGTTGATGTGGTACTGCACCACCCACTCCACCAGGGCCGTGTTCAGGTCCCCCGTCACCATCGTCTTCTCCCCCTCCTGGTCACGGTAGTCCGCATACTGGTACGGATTCGTCGCCCCCTGCGTGCCAAAGCCAAACTCCAGCTTCTGCTGCCGCAAAATCTCCACCAGCGTCATTGTGTCGATCCCCCACGGCAGCTTGAAGTGCAGTCCGGGATTCTCCGTCTTCAGATACCCCCCAAAGCGCTGCACCACTGCCACCGACTCCGCCGGCACCTGATACACACCCGAGAAAATACCCACCGCTAGAAACACTCCGATCAGCCCTGTCAGTATCCACCGCGGGTTGAAGCTTAGCTGCGGCGCGTTCGCAAAAGGTCGTATCTCACTCATTCAGCGAGGCTACTGCATTCCACGGTCACGGCAAAGGCTACTTCATTCCAAAGTCCGCCACATATTGTTCCACGATCACCTTCAGTGCCGGCGGCTTCGGCAGGCCAATCGCCTCCGCACGCGCGCCGTCCACTTGCTGCGGCCAGTTGTCCACGATCCCCTGAATCCGCGCATCAAACGCATCCACAATCGGCCCCAGCTTGATCCCTTGTTCCGCCGCCACTTCCTGGATCACCTTCTCCGCGATGTTCGGCGTCACACGGTGTGCCGGCAGCACATACGCCCGGTCCTTGCCCAGCTTCTCCTCCGCCACCTCGCTTAGCACGATGAACGACTCAATCACCGTCCGGTACCCCGTCATCGGATGCGGCTGATCCCTTCGGATCGGCAGCATGCACGCCTCACCATTCAGCGGCTCCCGAAACATCCCGCTCGCCCAGCTCGATGCCGCCGCATTCGGCTTGCCCGGCCGCACGATCACCGTCGGCAGCCGTACGCTGCGCCCGTCAAAGTGGCCCTTCCGCGTGTGGTCGTTCACCATCATCTCGCACATCGCCTTCGTCATCCCGTACGTCGTCTGCGGCAGTTGCTTCGTCAGGTCAGACATCATCTGAGACATGTCCAGTCCGCCATACACCGCCACACTGCTCGCAAACACCACTCGCGGCCTGCCTTCCGCCGCACGCGCGGCTTCAAACACATTCCTCCCGCCCTCCAGGTTCACCCGCATCGCATCATCAAACCTCTCCTCGCACTCCCCGCTCACCATCGAGGCGAGGTGAAAGATCACATCAAACTTCGACCCCGTCGCCGCCAGCACCGTCGCACGGTCGCCGATGTCACCTTGCACATGCTTCACCCGCGCATCCGTCGGCTCCCCACGGAAAAACGCATCCAGCAGCACCATCTCTGTGATCGCCTTTCCGCACCACGTGCCGCGCTCCAGGAGTTTCTGTGCCAGCTGAGATCCAAGGAAGCCGCCGCCGCCGGTGATGATGATTTTCATGAAGTAGGTTGGGAAGGAGATTGCCATCAGGCGCCGCCTGATGTGAGTTCGTCCCCGACATGAGCAAGCCACTCGCAGGACACAAGATCGGATTCGTCGGACTCGGCAACATGGGCCGCGCCAATGCACGCCACCTCCATGAAGCCGGAGCCGACGTCGTCGTCTGGAATCGCAGCCCCGCTCCCGCCGAGGCTGCCGTCGCCCTCGGCATGCGCCGCGCCGCCTCCCTCCCCGAGCTCGCCAAAGAGATAGGCCCCGGCATCATCTGCATCAATCTCACCATGACCGACGTCGTCGAAGCCGTCGTCTTCGGCCCCGGCGGCCTCATCGAAGGCCTCCACCCAGACGCCCTCATCATCGACTTCGGCACCACCGGCGTCCCCGAGACAAAAAAAATCGCCGGACGCGTCAATTGGGTCGACTCCCCCGTCTCCGGCGGCCAGGTCGGCGCAGAGGCCGCCACCCTCACCATCATGGCCGGCGGCAGCGCGGAAAACTTCCAACGCGCCCTCCCCATCTTCCAGGCCGTCGGCAAAAACATCACCCACCTCGGCCCTGTCGGCAGCGGCCAGGTCACCAAGCTCGCCAATCAGCTCATCGTCGCCCAGACCATCGACGCCGTCGCCCAGGCCCTCCGCCTCGCCGAACTCTCCGGCGTCGATCCCGCCCTCGTCAGAAAAGCCCTCCTCGGCGGCTTCGCCGAAAGCCGCATCCTCGACCTCCACGGCGACCGCATGGTCCGCCGCGACTTCGCCCCCGGCGGCCGCGCCACCCTCCAGCTCAAGGACGTCCGCCTCATGTCCCAGCTCGCCGACTCTGTCGGCCTCGACTCCCCCACCTTGAGAAACTCCCTCGCCCAGTGGGAAAAATTCGTCCACGAAAAACACCTCGGCGACCTCGACCACTCCGGCCTCTTCCGCCTCTACGAGTAAAGCGAACTTCGAATGTAGCTCTTCTGGTCACTTTGTATGAGGCGCTGCAGCTCACGAAGCTTTGCTAAACCGCTCTCTGGCATCTCCTGAAGGAGCATGCTTCCAATGAATTTCTCGACTCGGGGCGGGGGGACGCGTTGCGATTCTATCAAGTATTCAAGCGCCCCAACGCGAATCTCCTCTCCCCGCCTCTGGCTTCATAGCTATAGGTTACCTTCGGGGAGAGAGGCCGGGTGAGGGGTGTCCCAAAGCCTCCGCCCGCTGCCGCCACTCAAAGCGCTCCGCACTTCCCAGCTTCAGGCCGCTATAGTCGTTCGCAGTAACAAGCCTCTCCGCCATCTCTGCCGCTTGCCTCTCCTGCAGGCAAAAACTCTGCCCCCTCCGCCTCTCCGCTGCTCTGCGGCAAAATCGAACGTCCCTCAGGCCCGCCAAAAACGGACAGGTGTCTTGCGAATCACTGTAAAGCTCCGCCTCCGCCACGTGAGACGGGCTGCCAGCCCGTCCACCCAGCGTCCACGCCACATCCCTCCGGCCAATTAACAAAGCTCAGTTTTCGGCTCCCAGTTTACAATCCCTGCCAGCCCATGCCCCTCCCTCACGCATGCATCACCTGCCCACCATCAATATTGATCGTCTGCCCCGTGATATTCTTCGCATGATCTGACGCCAGAAACGTCGCCATCGCCGCATACTCCTCCGGCATCTGCCAGCGGCCCAGATGTGACACCTTCTTGATCTTCTCCGCCGCCCAGTCATCAAAGCTCTGCCGCTTCTCCTCCGGCAGCTTCTTCTGCCCTGCTGCCCAGATAGACTGGTTCAGCTCCGTCTTCACCATCCCCGGCGCCAGCGCATTCACACGCACGTTGTGCGGCCCCAGATCCTTCGCTGCGCACTGCGTAAAATTGATCAGCGCCGCCTTCGAAGCACTGTACGGCGGATCCGTCTGCGACCCCATCTGCCCCGCCACCGAAACCAGAAAAAGCATCGATCCCCCGCCGCTCTCGATCAGCTTCGGCGCAAACGCATGCGCCACATTCACCGCGCCAATCAGGTTCACCTCCAGCACCCGTGCCCAGTCGGTCGGCTCCAGATTCCAAAACGGAAACCCAAACTTCCCCGACCCAATGCCCACGCAAAACACCACGTGATCCACCCTCTCAAACTTTCCCGCAAAAGCCTTCACCCCCTCATAGTTCGTCACATCCCCTGCAGTCACAAAATCCGCCGTCTTCTCCCGGTCAAATCCCCGCACCACGCATCTCTCCGCCACAAACCCCTCCGCAATCGCCCGCCCAATACCGTGCGCAGCTCCAAACACAGCGACCGACTGCCCAGCAAGATTCAAATTCATCCCTCACTATGGACACCCCGTCCGCTTATGCAAAGACCACCTGAGCGCCATGTATGGCCATCCAGGTGGTCTTCAAAACGCTCGCCGCACAAATCTGCCTCGTCTCTGGAACACCAGCGGCGACTCAGCAGATTAGATCTTCGGATCGAAACCGGACTATTTGCCGGAAGTGCGAACTGTCTCGTAGGACGATGTGGACTGGGTCACGACCTGCACGGTCGGTGCCGGTGGCAAAACAGTGCCGTGGTCCCAGCTGTTGCCCACATTGTTTGGATCGTCTTCCCACGTGAAGTTCTCACCGTAGTTGGTCGTCGGCTGTGGCCACACGCTGTAGCCATTGCCGTAGCCGCCGCCATGTCCGCCAAAGCTCGGCGATCCATTGAAATTGCTGTTATAGTACCTTCCACCCAGAGCCACGCGCCTGTAGCCGCCGTCATTCCAGCTATGACCGCAGGAAGAGAGGGACAAAACGGCAAGAACCGAGAGAATGACCAGGGAGTGAACGGATTTCATGGAACGGATGATGTGAGTGCTGACGGGTTATTTTACGAAGAATTGGCCAAGCCGAAGAAAAAAGCAATCCTATAAATCCAGCTCCGTGATTCCCTGACCCTTTCGAAGATCATTTCACCCCCGCAAGGCCCTCAAAAACAGCCCTTCTGCATCCCGATATCACTGTTTTCGCCGCCCCATTTTCCTTCCAAAACTTGGAATCTTCTCCGACCCCTCCGCGTTACCACTCACCCCATGAAACACACCCTCCTCGCCCTTCTCGCCACCGCCTCCCTTTCTTTCGCCGTAGAGCCCCCCGACACCACCGGCTGGAAGGACCTCATTGCCCCGGACCTCTCCAACGTGGTTGATCCCGCAGGCTGGATCAATAAAGGCGGTGAATTCGTCGCCACCACCCACGACACCCTCTGGACCAAAGACTCCTACGGCGACTTCATCCTCGATCTCGAATTCAAGGTCGAAAAGGAATCCAACAGCGGCATCTTCCTCCGCTCCGGCAACATCAAAGACGTCCTCTCCGCCCTCGAAATCCAGGTTCACGACTCTGCAGACGGCAGCAAATACGGCATGGTCGCCGCCATCTACGACGCCATGCCCCCCAGCAAAAGCATGGCCAAACCCGTCGGCGAGTGGAATCACTTCACCATCACCTGCAAAGGCCCCATGATCAGCGTCGTCTTCAACGGCGAAGAAGTCATCAACGCCAACCTCGATAACTGGACCGAACCCGGCAAAAACCCCGACGGCACCCCCAACAAATTCAAAAAAGCCCTCAAAGACTACGCCCGCTCCGGCCCCATCGGCCTCCAAGGCCTCCACGGCAAAGCCCAGGCCCCCGTCTACTACCGCAACATGAAGATCAAGGTGATCGAGTAGTCATCAGTTTATGGAATACTGTCTACAGATTCATGCTCTTGGGTGCCCGGAGAAATTAGATCTGTCCGAGGATGAATTTTTTTTGATAAAGGCTTCCAAGCACAAGCTGGAAGCTTTGTTCAAGATGGTTGAAGACTATAGGATAGTTGTTGAAAGCTACCGAATGGTGGAAGCCTCGCAGTTCGAGGCCGCGTTTTCACACATATTGTTTTCACATGCGAGCTACAATGATAGTTCCGATACACGTGTCCTACTAAGTTCAAAAATCGCGGCTTACCTTTCTTGCGCAAGGTATTTTCTTGATTCGACAGACAGAACAATTTCAAAGATTTCTTCTGAAGAAGAAGCTCTCAAATTTAAATCATTTAAAAGTGAAATTTATGATTCAGTAAAAGAATATCGTTTTATAGAGGCCTTACGTAATTATGCTCAACACCGCGAGGTTCCAATCGATAGCATTCATTCTTATTCTGGATACGATAATAAAAATGAGGGGCAGAATAGCGATATCGCAACTGTTCTCTCCATACGAGCTCATAAATCATCCCTCGCGGCAGATTCCAAATTTAAGAAGAAGGTCTTGGATGGAATGCCTGAAACAATTGACTTAGTACATGCTATTCGATGTCACATGGAAGGCCTGTGGAAGATCCATGACTACTTAAATAGGTGCACTGATTCAATTGCGAAAAACAGTAGATTTGTTATCGAAAGTGCAATCGAAAGATTCAAAAAAGAGATTAAAACAGACTCTCTTGGCTTATATGCTTTTGCCCAGATGTCAGAGGTCGATATCAAAGATAAAGTCCCGATGCTGTTAGATTGGGATGATGCTAGGCAGGTTGCTATCAAAGAGATGCTCCCACTAAAAAATCTTGGGCGCACATATGTCACTAGCAAAACTAGAGCAATGAGCTCGTAAGCTCACCCCTCACACGCCACCCGCACCTCTTCCAGCTCCGCCCACCGCGAAAACTTCCCCTCCAGCTCATGCTTCTTCGCATCGAGCTTCGCGATGTAGTCATTCGTTCCCGCCCCCAGCTTCACAAACGTCTCCGGATTGCTCAGCTCGGCCTCCATCGCCGCGATCTCGCTCTCCAGCGTCGCCATCGCAGCCTCACACTCTGCCAGTTCACGCTGCTCCTTCTGCGACATCTTCTTCGGCTTCGCGTTCCCACCCGCAGCCGCAGCCGCAGGCTTCTCCTTCTTCACCGCCGCATTCACCAGCGCCAGCTCCGCCGCAGCTTTTGCCGCACGCTTCTCCTGGTAGTAGCTGTAGTTCCCCGCGCATTCATGGATGCGCCCCTGTCCCTCAAACGCGATCAACCGGTCGCACACCCGGTCCAGGAAATACCGGTCATGGCTCACCACCAGCACGCATCCTTTGAAAGATAAAATCGCCTCCTCCAGCACCCGCATCGTCTGCAGATCCAGATCATTCGTCGGCTCATCCAAAATCAAAAAATTGCCCCCGCGCCGCAGGATCTTCGCCAGCAGCACCCGGCTCTGCTCCCCGCCGCTCAGCTCCTTCACCCGCATCGTCACTCGTTCATCCGTGAAAAGGAATCGCCGCAGGTACGTCCGCACATGCATCTTCTCCGGCCCAAACTGCACAAACTCAGACATCGGCCCCGCCACCTCCTCCATCACGCTGTTCTCCGGGTTCAGCAGCAGTCGCTGCTGATCCACATAGTTAAACACCGTCCGCTTGCCAATCGTGACCTTGCCCTCGTTCGGCTCCTGCTGCCCCATCAGCATCCGCAGCAGCGTCGTCTTGCCCAGACCATTGCGGCCAATGATCCCCGTGCACGTCCCCGCCTCAAAGCTCAGATTCAGATGGCTGAACAACCACCGGTCATTGATGTGTGCCCCGATCTCCACCGCATCGATGATCGTGTTCGCCAGCGGCGCCGCAGGCGGAATGATCAAATCCATCACCAGCTCCTCTTCCGGCGCATCCATCGCCGCCACACGCTCATACTCATCCAGTCGTGAGCGCTGCTTCGTCCCCCGCGCTTTGACACCCGCACGCACAAACTCCAGCTCATGCTTCAGGAAATTCTGCCGACGCCTCTCCGAATTCGCTTCCACAGACTCGCGGATCGCCTTGCTCTCCAAAAAGTCACTGTAGTTCCCCGGATGACTGTAAATCCGGCTGTCGTCGATCTCAATAATACGCGTCGCCACCCGGTCCAAAAAATACCGGTCATGCGTCACAAACAGCACCGCACCCGTGAAGTCCCGCAGGAAAATCTCCAGCCACTCGATCGACTCCGCATCCAGATGGTTCGTCGGTTCGTCCAGCAGCAGCAGATCCGGCTGCGACACCAGTGCCCGCGCCAGCGCCACACGCCTCTTCTCACCCCCAGACAAGCCTTTCACCACTCGATCCGCCGCCGGCAGCCCCAGCTCATTCATCGCCGTGCTGATCCGCGTCTCCACGCCCCAGCCGTCATGCAGCTGGATGTGATGCAGCAAATCATCCTCCTGATCCCCCTTGTAGTCGCCAGACTCGTAGCGCTCCACCATCTCCAGCAGAGCCGAAGCACCCGCCCGCACGTTGTCGATCACGCTCGCCTCATCATCCAGCACAAACTCCTGCGCCAGATGGCTCACGATGATCCCATTTCTCCGCGAGATCGTCCCGCTGTCCGGCTTCTCCGTCCCCACCAGGATGCGCATCAGGCTCGTCTTCCCCGAGCCATTACGCCCCACCAGCCCCAGCTTCTCCCCCTCATGGATGCTCATCGTCGCATCATTAAACACCTGCTGCAGCCCAAATTGAAGGCGCAGGTCTTTGGCAGAAATAACAGCAGGAGTGATCGGAGACATAATTGGGGGCCGTCGAGATAGCACGATCTCCCCCTCACTGCGAAAGATTACACATCCAATCCCCCACTTTCGCTTCACTTCGATCACGGCTTGCACTGCAGCCTGACATCCTCGCCTTGAAGGCCAACGGCCTTCCGTCTTTCAGCCCAGGGGTGCCGAGCTTTAGCGAGTGCTCCCCTGGGTTCGGCCCACCAATCCGGGTAGCAAACCCAGCGCGTTCGCCGCACACCGCAGCCACCAGCAGCGTTTTCCACGCCCCTCCGCCACTGCCGCAACCACTGCAAACACACGCCTCCCACATCCCTCCGGCCAATTTAAAATTCTCAGTTTTCAATCCTCACACACCACGCCGTCACCTCCCATCCACACCGCAAATTCAGCATCCCTGATCAATTCTGGATTCTGATATTAGCGTTTAATCAGCGTCACATTAGCGGTTTAAAAACTCCGGTCCAAAACTCCAGTCCTGCTGGCGCCAAAAAGTTAATCTCTCTTCCTCAATCCAGCCCCTCTCTGCGTCCGTCCATCCTCTGCGGTTTAAATCACTTACTCCCCCAGCGCCTCCCTCACCATCACCGGATCATCCGTCGTGATCCCGTCCACCCCCAGCTTTGCAAATCGCTTCACATCCGCTGGCTTGTTCACCGTCCACACATACAGCTCAAAGCCCGCATCCCGGATCAGCTTCACCATCGCCTCATCCCACGGAAAATCACTCGTCCCCAGATCCAGCCCATCCAGCTTGTCCGCCTTCGTATCCGCGATCAGCTGCGTCAGATCCGTCTTCTTCTTCTCCTTCGTCTTCCCCGACGCCAGCCGGTAAACCTTGATCCACGGCATCGCCTTCTTCGATTCCGCCGCCGCCTCTCGATTAAACGCAATGATCGCCAGCTGCGCCGCGCGTTCCTTCATCGGCTCCAAAATCCGCTTCAGCTCCGGCACGATCTCCGCCCCGCACTTCACCTCGATGAAAAACCGCTGCTTCCCCTTCGGCATCGTCGCCAGCGCCTGTTCCAGCGTCGGGATCTTCTCCTTCGCCCACTCCTTGCCCTTCCACGATCCCGCATCCAGCGCCGTCAGATCCGCCTGCTTCGCCGTCGCCACATCCATCTTCACACCCGCCGTGCGCTTCGCGTCCTTGTCATGGATCACCGCCGTCTTGCCATCAGCCGTCAGATACACATCCAGCTCGCACGCATCCGTCTGGTTCTTCCACGCCAGCTCAAATGAGCCCAGCGTGTTCTCCGGCGCACGCGCGGAAAACCCGCGATGAGCGACGATTTCGACAGCATGGGCGGACATGGCGGCAAGAAGGAAAAGTACAGCAGACTTCATGAGGGAGAAAGCAAACGACACAAGCATCCGTAACCCTTCGCCCCAAATGAAATTTTGTTTCCTGCTCGTCATCAGCATCATCATCGTCCGCACGCTGACTTCCTGCTCCAAGTCACCGTCCGCCGATCCCAAAGACCAGCACGTCATCCTCATCAGCCTCGATGGCTTCCCCGCTTGGCTTTGGAATGACGAATCCCTGCAGATCCCCAATCTGCGCAAGCTCGCCGCCGAAGGTGCCAGCACCAAGGCCATGACCGTCAGCAATCCGTCCATCACCTGGATCAATCACACCACCCTCGTCACCGGCGTCGAGCCCCGCAAGCACGGCGTCCTCTTCAATGGCCTCCTCGTCCGCCAGGGAGATAACAAGCCGCCAAAGATCGAGCAGTGGGCCGATAAAACCAAGCTCGTCCACGCCCCCACTCTCTATGATGTCGCCCACGACGCTGGCCTCACCACCGCCGAGTCTGATTGGGTCGCCGTCACCAAGGCCAAGACCATCGACTGGAGCTTCGCCGAACTCCCCGAAGCCGAAGGCAAAGTCGAAAAAGAAATGATCGCCGCAGGCCAGATCAAGCCCCAGGACATCACCTGGATGCAGCTCGGCCCCCAGCGTAAAAGCGTCACCTTCCTCGACAACATGTGGACCAAGGCCGCCATCCACATCTTCAAGACTCACAAGCCCAACCTCCTCCTCTACCACACCCTCAACACCGACTCCACCCACCACACCTACGGCCCCGGCTCCATGGCCAGCTACACCGCTCTGGCTTATGCCGACCGTCTCGTCGGCGATCTCGTCAAAGCCGTCGAAGACAGCGGCCTGCGCGATCAGACCACCTTCATCATCGCCACCGATCACGGCTTCAAAAAAGTCACCAAAATCATCCTCCCCAACGTCGAGCTCAAGAAAGCCGGACTCGCCCAGGGCCTCGGCCCCACCATCAACACCTGCGACGCCTACTCCATGACCCAGGGCGGCATGGCCTTCGTTTACATCACCAATCCCGCCCGCAAAGCTGAGCTCCTCCCACAGCTCAAAGACATGTTCACCAAAACCGAAGGCGTGGACCGCGTCATCGCAGGCACAGACGGCCACACCCTCGGCATGCCCACCCCCGAAGAAAACCTGGGCATGGGAGATCTCGTCCTCTATGCCAAGCCCGGCTACGCCTTCAAAAACGACGCCGGCGGAGACGCCACCGTCACCCCTTCGGTAAACTACGCCGGCACCCACGGCTACTTCAACGGCGACCCCGAACTCGACGGCATCTTCATCGCCAGCGGCCGCGGCATCAAAAAAGGCATCATCCTCGACCGCATGGCCAACCTCGACGTCGCCCCCACCATCGCCAAACTCATGGCCCTCAAGCTCCCCAATCCCGACGGCCGCGTCCTCGACGAAATCCTGATTTCCGCCAACAAGAAATAATTCACTGCTCATAGCAGCAGAGATCGACACTAATGGCTAAAGCTCACTCAGGAAAGCGCATGCATCTCGGCATTCAGCACCGGAGGCAAAAGGCTTTAGGAGCGCGGACTTTAGTCCGCAGCAGGTCGCAATTTCGAGGCGTGTGAAGCTGGGCTTTAAGCGTCGCAAGCAGGCTGGTTTTGGAACGTAAAGGCGGCGCGGATGAAACGCGACGGGCATTTGCTCCCGGAGGGAGCAGAGAAATTAGCCGGTGGTGAAGCGAGGCTTGCCGAGCAAGAACCACCGGACCAGGCCCATCACACCATTCTCATCAGAGCCGCATGCCGGAGGCATGCGGAAGCATTCTGTCGCCCAGCGCTCACCCTGGAGTTTGCGCACGCTCTACAGCATGCTGTAAAATACCACTTCCAACCCGGCGCTGACAAATGTTCACAGGTCGTCGCGAAGGCGACAGCAAAGTGGTCCGCACACTCCGTGTGCGGCTCCTGGGCCGTTGCTCACGTTCGCAGCCCCCAGAGTACTCTTTACGCCACTATCTCCGCCAGCCATCGGCGTGTGAATTCCGCGTGACCATCAAATAAATTTAAGATGCTCCAAGAATGCCCGTCCCGCGACGCTCGACGAATGGATCGCCAGCCGCTCCACACTCAGCCCACTCTCCGCCCATTCACGTTGCTCTCCATTCCCTTGCTAAATACAAACGCCCCCATTCGCCCCCCACGCCCTCATCCCCCAGGTGCATTTTCGATACATCCATGTGCGCGTCTTCCCGCCATCCCCTGACAGATTCAACCACCCCGGCTTGTAGCCTCCACCGTTATCCCCCGCACCGTCCGCAAGAAACCCCGCCTCCACCACGTTTCTACCCAGGCAAACACTTTAGCATATAGAAAATGCCCGCCACCCGCTCAACCCGCCGCCAGCCCAGGACAAAACCAAAGCCAAAACCCAAGGCCCCCGTCCACGACTCCGGCTTCAGCACCCCCAGTCTCGACCGCGCCCTGGCCGTGCTCCAATGCCTCGGCGGCCATCCCCAAGGCCTCACCCTCTCCGAGATCGCCGAGTCCCTCAAACTCTCCGTCAACTTCGTCTATCGCGTCACCCAGTCCCTTGTCTCCCACGGCTACCTCGTGCGCGATTCCGAAAAACGCTTCAGCGTCGGCTCCGCCATGCTCAAACTCTGCCAGCCCGTCATCGATGACGTCCCCCTCACCGAGGCCGCTCTCCCCGCCATGCGCTGGCTCAGCGATCAAACCGGCGAAGCCGCCCACCTCGGCATCCTCAGCGGCTCTGAGGGCATCGTGCTCGAGCGCGTCATCGGTCGCGCCATGATCAAATTCTACGTCGAGCGCGGTACCCGCTTCCCCCTCCACACCAGCGGCCCCGGCAAGGCCATGCTCGCCTTCACATCCGAACCCGAGCGCGACGAGATCATCGCCGGCATCAAGTTCGAACGCTTCCAACCCTGGACCATTTCAAACCGCAAAGAGTTCCTCAAGTGCCTCGATGAAGTCCGCATCAATGGCTTCGCCACCGACGTCGGCGAACACCTCGAAGGCCACCACTGCCTCGCCGCTCCCATCTTCGATGCCGCAGGAAACGCCATCGCCTCCCTCTGGATCACCGGTCCCAGCCAGCGACTGAGCGAAGAGCGCATGCTCAAACTCGCCGCAGTGGTGAAACAAGCCGGCGCCATGGCCACCACAGCCCTGCGTGGAGGCGCCCTCCCCGCATGAAGTCCCTCATCTCCATCCTGAGCCTGAGCGCTCTCTCTATCCTGGCACACGCGCAAAGCGCCCCCCCCCAGATCGAGAAAAGCTGCCTCGAATGCCACGACAAGGACACCACCAAAGGCAGCCTCGATCTCACCGCGCTCCCCTTTGATCTCACCAATCCTTCCACCCGCGAACGCTGGATCCGCATCTACGACCGCGTCGAAAAAGGCGAGATGCCACCCAAGCCCGAAGACCTCCCGCAGGCAGAGCGCACCGCCCTCGTCAAATCCCTCGCCACATCCATCACCGCCGCCGACCACGCCGACATCCTCGCCCACGGTCGCGGCCCCCTCCGCCGTCTCAACCGCGACGAGTACGAACAAAACCTGCGCGACATCCTCCAACTCCCCGACCTCGACATCCGCGATATCCTCCCCGAGGACCGCGAAGGCCACCGCTTCAACAAAACCACCGACATGCTCGACATGTCCCGCGTACAGCTCGTCGCTTACCTGGACGCCGCAGAGGCCGCACTCCACGCCGCCATGACCACCGAGGCAGCCCCACCACCGCTAATCAAATACCGTGCCGTCGGCACCGATCTCTTCCCTGGCACCGGCACCTTCGGCAATCGCGAGGCCATGTTCTTCACCCGCGACAACAAGGCCGTGGAATTCAGAAGGAAAAAAGACAAAGGCAAAGACGAACTCACCGAGAAGGACGCTGCCAATGACGAAACTCTCGAAATGGCCCTCTTCCGTTCCGCCAGCTGGCCCTATCTCGGCACCCCAAAACACTTCACCGCCAAGCGCACCGGCAACTACAAAGTCCGCTTCTCAGCCCGCGCCGTGTTGCAGCAGCCCGGCTACGTCATCACCCCGGCCACGCAGCCCCTGCCCATGACCTTCCGCACCCGCAAACCCGCAGGCGTGGACATCATCAACGAAGTCCACGATTCCGGTGGCATCATCGATATCCAGCCCGAAAAGCGCGTTTACGAAACCACCGTGCGACTCCGCGCAGGCGAAGCCATCGAATACAGCCTTCTTGGCCAGCCCATGCCGCTCGCCATGAACCCCAACGGCTCCGCTCCCTCCTACCGCTACCCACCCTTTCCCGAAGGCGGCCAGCCCGGCCTCGCCGTCCAGTGGCTCGAAATCGAAGGCCCCATCGAATCTAAATCCTGGCCTCCGCCATCCCATCGCGTCCTCTTTGACGATCTCGGCGTGGAACCCAAACCCAAGGACTCGCAGCAAGACGCCAAACGCCTCCTGCGCCGCTTCGTCAAACTCGCCGCCCGCGAGCCCGTGCCCGACGAAGATCTGAAACTCTTCGACTCTCTCATCCAGACCCAGCTCGCCAAAAACGCCCCATTCGCTGAGGCCATGCTCGCAGGCTACAAAGCCTTCCTCGCCTCCGGCGACTTCATCTACGTCCGCGAGCCTATCAAAGCAGACGACCACTTCGCCATCGCCTCCCGCCTCTCCCACTTCCTCACCAACTCCCGCCCAGATGCGCAGCTCATGCAGCTCGCACAAAACAAAAAGCTGCGTGATCCCGCGATACTCCACGCCGAAACCGAACGCCTCATCGCCAGCCCCGGCTTCGACCGCTTCGTCAAAAACTTCACCGACTGCTGGCTCAACCTCCGCCACATCCGCCGCGACGACCCCGACATCCGCCTCTTCCCCGAATACCGCTTCGACGAATACCTCGTCGAAAGCATGGAGCGCGAAACCCGCACCTTCTTCACTGCGATGATCCGCGAAAACCTGCCCGCCAGCGTGCTGGTTAAAACAGATTTCGTCTTCGCCAACGACCGTCTCGCCAAGCACTACCAGCTTCCACCACTCACCGGCTCCGCCATGCGCAAAGTCACCTTGCCCAAGGACAGCCCTCTCGGTGGCCTCCTCACTCAGGCCGCCGTTCTCAAAGTCAGCGCCAACGGCACCAACACCTCACCCGTCGTCCGCGGCGCCTGGGTCATGGAGCGCCTCATCGGCCAGCCGCCTCCACCACCTCCCGCCAGTGTTCCCGCTGTCGAGCCCGACATCCGCGGTGCCAAAACCATCCGCGATCTCCTCGCCCTCCACACCAAATCCAAATCCTGCGCCGCTTGTCACGCCCGTTTCGATCCCGTCGGCCTCGCCCTCGAAAACTTCGACATCCTCGGCGGCTGGCGCACCCACTACCGCGGCCTCGAAGAAGGCCAGCGCATCAACGGCATCGACCGCGCTGGTCACAGCTTCAGCTACACCATCGCCACCCCCGTGGACACCACCGGCAAACTCCTCGACGGCCGCACCTTCGCCAACATCAACGACCTCAAAACCCTCCTCGCCGCCAATCCCCGCCAGCTCGCCCGCAATCTCCTTCACCAGTTCACCCTCTACGCCACCGGCACCCCCGTCCGCTTCTCCGACCGCCCCCAAATCGAATCCCTCCTCGATGCCTCCGCCAAAAACAACTACCCCATCCGCGACCTCCTCCACGCCCTCATCCAAAGCCCCATCTTTCTCGGACAATCAGATGGGGAGACAATCAGGCAATGAGATGATGAAATCGAATTGTGGCCAGCACACACGGAAAAGCAAAGCAGTGCATCTCACTGTTCTCGAGCTTCGACCCACAAGTGATGTGGGCACTCTTGCCCGCAGTCTGTTTCTGTCCCCCCCACGCATTGCAACTCCATGACACCAGCATACCCATCGCAAGGTAGGGCGGCTTGTCCTCAAGCCGCCGCCGAGTGTCTGCACGCGCGCATTTCGGAAATCAGCGCTCGAGAATGCCATAGCCTTTTTACCGCGATCACAATCGCGCCCGTCCGCCCTACGCCATCCTTTTCCACAGCGCCCCGCCTCACACCAGCCCCAAAGGGGCTGCGGAGTTCAGCCCAGGGGTGCCGAGCTTTAGCGAGTGCTCCCCTGGGTATGCCCCCACCCAACCGGGAAGCAAACCCACCACCCCGCCACACCCACCGGCCACCAGCAGCGTCTGCAAAACGCCCCGCCACACCTCTTCCCGCGCGTTCACGTGGTAATCCGACACCCTCCTTCGCCACTCCACTCCGCTCTACACCAGCCCCAACGGGGCTGCGTAATACAGCCCAGAGGTGCCGAGCTTTAGCGAGTGCTCCCCTGGGTATGCCCCCACCCGACCGGGAAGCAAACCCACCACCCCGCCACACCCACCGGCCACCAGCAGCGTTTGCAAAACGCCCCGCCACACCTCTTCCCGTGCGTTCACGTGGTAATCCGACAGCCTCTTTCGCCAATTCGCTCCGCCTCACACCAGCCCCAAAGGGGCTGCGGAGTTCAGCCCAGGGTCAGCCGAGCCTCAGCGAGGCGACCCTGGGTGATGCACCATCAATCCGGGAAGCAAACCCACCGCCCCTTCGCACCCATCGGTCACCAGCAGCGTCTGCAAAACGCCCCGCCACACCTCTTCCTGCGCGTTAACTCACGATCGTCCTAGTGTCTCCATGCACGTCCCCTACATCACAAAATCCTTCTCCCGTCGCCGCTTTCTCCGCAGCGCTGGCGTGACGCTTGCCCTGCCAATGCTGGAATGCCTCCACCCCGTCTTCAGCAAGGCCACCCAGGCCAAAGCCCCCCAGCGTCTCCTCATCATCTCCAACAACCTCGGCTTCCTCCCCAAACCCTTCTTCCCCAAAGCCACCGGACGCGATTACGAACTCTCTCCCACCCTCGCGCCCCTCGCCGAAGTCCGCCACGAGTTCACCCTCTTCAGCGGCCTCTCCCACCCCGACGTCAACGGCGGCCACAGCGCCGAAAACTGCTTCCTCACCGCCGCACGCGGCCCCACCAAGAGCGGCTTCCGCAATCAAATCTCCCTCGACCAATACATCGCCGAAAAACTCGGCCAGCAGACCCGCTACCCAACGCTCAACCTCGGCGTCAACATCGACAAAGCCAACCGCAGCCTCTCCTGGACACGCGATGGCGTTCTCCTCCCCGCCGAAGACAGCGCCCCCGCCTTGTTCCGCCGCATGTTCGTCCAAGGCGATCCCGCCGCAGTCAAAAAACAACTCCAGCAGCTCGACGAACGCGGCAGCATCCTCGACACCCTTCTCGATCAAACCAAGCGCCTCAGCCGCGATCTCGGCAGCACCGACCGCGCCCGCCTGGATCAATACCTCACCTCCGTCCGCGAAGTCGAAGAACGCTTGCTCACCGCACGCGAATGGGAACTCAAACCCAAGCCCGTCGCCACCCAGCCCGAGCCCAAAGACATTCAAGACAAGAAGCTCATCTTCGAAAAACTCGACCTCATGCTCTCCATGGCCCAGCTCGCCTTCGAGTCGGACTCCACCCGCATCGTCACCCTCATGGTCGATGCCTTCGCCACACCCGCCTTCCATCTCCCCGGCGCTGACAACACCACCGAAGGCTACCACGGCCTCAGCCACCACGGTCAGTCCGAGGAAAAAGTGCGCCAGCTCGCCGAAGCCGACCTCGAGCAGATGCGCCTCTTCAAAAAGCTCATCCAAACCCTCGCCTCAAAAAAGGAAGACGACGCCCGCCTCCTCGACCGCACCATGGTCCTCTTCGGCAGCAACATGGGCGACGCCAACACCCACGATAACACCAACCTCCCCATCCTCCTCGCCGGCGGCGGTTTCAAACACGGCCAGCACCTCGCCTTCAAACGCGACACCAACCTCCCCCTCAGCAACCTCTTCGTCTCCCTCCTCCAACGCCTCGGCATCGACTCCAACCAATTCGGCTCCAGCACCGGCACGGTTTCAGGCCTGACCTGACAAAGCGATAATTGCTCCAGCGCCACCGCATGGAAGTACGACAGACACTCCTGTCTGTCGACCAGCGCTCCCCGATCCCCTCCGACCATCGACCAACCCAACGCCGTATTGTGGTACCGGCTTTAGCCGGAATCCGGTTCTGGAGACACTGTCCCGCCTTCACGTGGGTTGCACTCGTCCCATTGTCAGGAATGGTTCCCGCTTTGAAACCAGCCCTGCTCATCCTCGCGTCAATCTCATGGACGTGGTTGAATCCCCAGCTCGCCACCCTGGACCATCGCCAGCACGAACTGCACACGCAGCTCGCAAATCTCCCCGCTCTTCCCTCGCCCCAGCCCCAAGAGCACGCCGGATTCCACAGCGGCCTCGCCCCCCACGCCGATTCCGTCCGCTGGGTCCAGATTGACCTCGGTTCAGAGTGCCCCCTGGATGCCGTCGTCGTCATCCCTGCCATGCTCGGCGTGGCCGAAGCCTACGGCTTCCCCCACCGCTTCCGCATCGACGCCTCCAACGACCCTCTTTTTGCGGAATCCGACACACTCCTTGACCAAACTGTCCACGACGCCCTTCCATCCCTTGCACCCTGGTGCGTCGCCGCAAAAGGCATCAAAGCGCGCCACATCCGCTTCACCGCCACCCAGCTCGCCGCCCAACCCCACCAGACCAGACGCTTCATCTTCTGCCTCGGCGAACTCCTCGTCTTCAGCCAAGGCCGCAACGTGGCGCTTCACGCTCAGGTACTTGCCCCCAATTCAGTCGAAACCCTCCCCACCTGGTCGCCCCGTCATCTGGTCGATGGCGCCTACGCACTCGGCCTCCCAGTGCATCCAGATGAAATCAACGGCAACGGCTGGCACAGCGGCATCTCCACCACCGCCGACACCACCAAATGGGTGCAGGCCGATCTGGGGGCACCTCGCGAAATCCAGG
>Ga0209066_10000073_pt1 | contig 140586 bp, 145 predicted proteins | sample All_14_2_FD_187198 | JGI IMG/M metagenome (GOLD analysis project Ga0209066, IMG submission 187198) | Freshwater microbial communities in response to fracking from Pennsylvania, USA - Allegheny Zone_MetaG_DW_15 (SPAdes) (version 2) ...
CCCCAACCGGGCACAAACCCGGGCAATGATCCTCCGCCTCCTATTCCCCCTCACTGCTGCCCTCACCCTCGCCGCCTGCGCAACCCAGCCCGCAGCGGTCGCCAGCGCCCCGAAAACCACCTGGGCCTTCCAGCAGAGCGACCTGCCCCCCGATCCCGCCTACCGCTACGGCCAGTTGCCCAACGGCATGCGCTTCATCATCCGCCGCAACGCCACGCCTGCTGGCACCGCGCAGGTGCGCATGGACATCGCCACCGGCTCGCTGGACGAGCGCGAAGCCGAGCGCGGGTTTGCCCATTATGTCGAGCATATGGCTTTCAACGGCTCCACCCACGTGCCCGAAGGCGAGATGATCAAGCTACTGGAGCGCAACGGGCTTTCGTTCGGCGCGGACACCAACGCGCAGACGTCGTTCGAACAGACGCTCTACATGCTCGATCTGCCGCGTGCGGATCCCCAGCTGCTTGATACCGCGCTGATGCTGATGCGCGAAACCGCCAGCGAGCTGGCCTTTGATCCCGAAGCCGTGGCGCGCGAACGCGGCGTTGTGCTGTCCGAACTGCGCGATGGGCAAGGCTGGCAGCGCACCAATCTCGAAGATCAACTTGCCTTCTTCTACCCTTCCGCCACCTACCCCAAACGCCTGCCCATCGGCACGCCTGAGGCTTTGAACGCCTCCACCGCGCAAACGCTCAAGGCCTTCTGGGCGCGCGAATACGTGCCCTCCAAAACCACCATGATCGTGGTCGGCGATTTTGACCCCGACGTTGTCGAAGCCGCCCTCCGCGCCCGCTTTACCGACTGGCAGCCAAAGCCTGAAACCCCGCGCCCCGATGAAGGCAAGATCGATTCGAAACAGAAGGCCGCAGTCGACATCCACGTCGATCCCTCGCTGTCCGAACGCGTCACCGCATCGCGCCACGGCCCGTGGGTGGACGAGCCTGACACCATCGCCAACCGCCGCACCGAACTGCTACGCCAGATCGGCTATGGCGCCGTCAACCGCCGCTTTCAGCGCATGAGCCGCGTTCCCGATCCGCCGTTCCGTGGCGCAGGCTTCGGCACCAGCGCGGTGTTCGAAGTCGGCCGCACGACCAACCTCATCGTCGATACCACCGATGGCGGCTGGCAACGCGGTTTCGCCGCCGCTGCCGGAACCTATGCCCGCGCGCTTTCGGGCAGCTTCACGCAGGGTGAAATCGCCGAGCAGGTCGCCAACATCCGCACCGCACTCGAAAACGCCGCCGCCGGGGCCGACACCCGCCCCCACGGCGCGCTGGTCAACGCCGCTCTTGCGCTGGTCCGAGATGAGCAGGTGCCCACCACGCCGCAATCAGGGCTTGATCGCTTCAACCAGTTCGCCCCCACCATCACGCCCGCAACCGTCATGGCCGCGCTAAAGGCCGAGGCGATCCCGCTGAAAGATCCGCTGATCCGGTTTCAGGGTCGCACCTTGCCCAAAGGCGGCGAAAAGGCGCTGCGCCAGACCTTCGCCAAAGCCGTCCGCGCAAAGGCTCCGGCGGGAGAAGTTCCGGCACCGGTACCCTTCGCCTACACTGATTTCGGTCCCCCAAGCTCGATCGTGGCTGATACTGTCGAGCCGCTCTACGGCATCCGCCAGATCCGCTTTGCCAACAACGTGCGCCTGAACCTCAAACGCACCGATCTTGCCAAAGACCGCGTCCAGCTCAGCCTCGATCTCGATGGCGGGGAAATGCTGGACAGCAAGTCCGATCCGCTTGCGACGGAGATGACCGCCGTGCTTGCGCGCGGCGGGCTGGCCCAGCACAGTGAGGATGACCTGCAAACGCTGCTTGCCGGGCGCTCGGTCTCAATCAGCCTCGGCTCCAGCGGCGATACCTTCGATACAAGTGCCACCACCACGCCGCGCGATTTGGCGCTGCAACTGCAATTGTGGGCCGCGCTGCTGACCGATCCGGGTTACCGCCGCGAAGGCGAAGTGCTGTACCAGCAGAACATCGCCAATTTCTTTGCCCGCCTGCGCTCCTCCCCCGGTGCGGCGCTGGCCAATTCCATCGGCGGCGTTCTGTCAGACGAAGACCCGCGCTTCACGCTTCAGCCGCAATCGGCCTATAGCGCGCTGACGTATGACAAGCTGCGCCAGGCCATCACCAACCGCCTCGCGCAGGGGGCCATCGAGATTGCCATTGTCGGCGATATTGATGAAGCTGCCACGATAGATGCCGTGGCCCGCACGTTGGGCGCGCTCGGTGTGCGAGAGCCTGATTTCCGCCCCTACACCGCAGAGCGCCAGCGCCCTTTCACCGCCGCCCGTGGCCCGCGCATCATCCGCCACACGGGTGAGGCCAACCAGTCGATCATCCGCATGGTCTGGCCCACCCGTGATGACAGCGATCCCGATGAGGCGATGGCCTTTGCGCTCCTGGCCGAAGTGACCGGCATCGAAGTGCTTGATACGGTGCGCGAAAAACTGGGCAAGGCCTACAGTCCCGGCGCATCAAGCAGCCTCAGCCGCGTGTGGACCGGATACGGCACGTTTACGATCAACGCCTCGGTCGATCTGGCAGACCTTGCCCCCACCCGCACCGCGCTAACCGAAACCATGCGCTTGCTGGGTGCCCGGCCGGTCGATCCCGACGTGCTGCAGCGCGCCCGCGCCCCCATGCTCGAACGCATAGACAATGCGCTGAAAACCAACGGCGGCTGGATGGCGCTTGCCGCCCGCGCGCAGACCCAGCCAGACCGCTTGATACGCGCCAAGGCCGCCCGCGCCCGGCTGGAAAAAATCACCGCCGCCGATCTGCAGTCCCTCGCCCGACGTTATCTTGCACCGGAAAAGGCGGTGGAACTGCTGGTCCTGCCCGAAGGCGCGGAAGTACCCGCAACCTGACGATCATCGCCAACACAGGTGCTCCCCCGCGAAGGCGGGGGCCTCAGTCGTTTTACGCCGACTTCGCGTCACAACACCAAGGCCCCCGCCTTCGCGGGGGCGCGGCGCTTCTGCGGATCGCGCGAATAAAGCCCCGTCCTCCTAAGAGGAGGGGGTTGGGGGTGGTGGCTCACCGCAAAGCGCAACGCCAACTCACCCCACCCGCAACCCTGCCAGCACCAGTCCGGCATGGCACTCCGCCAGCCAATCCACATCCAGCACGTCTGCCCCCACCGGCTCAAACACGCTGCGCCACAGCGCAGCATGCACGATTCCGCCGGTCACGCTGTGCGCTGCCATCTTCGCATCGGCGCAGGCAAATTCGCCACGTTCGATGCCGTGGATGATCAGCCGCTCCACCGCGCCAAGGACGCAAATCGTGGCGGTCTCGTGATAGAACCGCGCGAGTTCGGGGAAATTGCGCCCCTCGCCCACGATCAGGCGCGGCAGGAATGCCATGTCGGGGCTGGCCATGCGCTTCATCGCGTTCTTCACAAAAGCGCGGAGAAGCGCAGGCGCGGGCAAGGTGCCATAATCGCCCGGCAGCAGCGCGGGCATCATTTCGGTGATCACTTCGCACACCAGCGCGCGGAACAGCGCTTCCTTGCTTTCAAACGCCAGATACAACGCGGCGCGGCTGATCCCCACCCGTTTTCCGACGTCCTCCATGCGCGCTGCGGCAAAGCCACGTGTGGCAAATTCGGCGCGCGCAGCATCGATAATGCGGTCGCGGCGGTCGGCTGGGGTTACACGGGGCATGATGCAATAATAACTGACGCATCTGTCATGTAAAGGCCGGCGTATATCTCGGGGAAAAAGGCGGTGGCGGGCCGTCGGATCGTCGCATGGGGTGCGTTGGTGCGGTAACGGCCCGCCACCGGATGGACTTTGGCCCGTCCTTCAGGCCCCGCGAAGATACCCCCTTGCCGCCCCATGCGCGTCATCGTTTTCCTACTTACGCAAAGACCGCTAGGGTGCGCGCCATGACCACCATCACGCACCCCGTTGCTGTTTGCACATCGTCGCCATTCCGGGCTTGCGCTGCGCGGGGCGTGCATCGTTTTTTCCGCAATGCAGCAACGGCAGCGGACCCCGTGCAAAGTTTCTCAGGACTGTGTAAACTGTGTAAACCCCTTCAGGAAAAGCCACCGAAACCTGAACAGATTACACCATGCACGGGGTTGCTCTTCGCGGCCTCAGGTTGCATAGGCCGCCCCGAGATTCTCATGCTTCAAGTGTCCGAAAGGCCCCGTCGATGAAGGTTCGCGTCATTGTCACCCTCAAGAACGGCGTGCTCGATCCGCAGGGCCGCGCAATCCACCATGCATTGGAAGGCCTCGGTTTCGAAGGCGTCAACGATGTGCGCGCGGGCCGCGTGATCGAACTCGATGTGGCAGACGGCACATCGGACGAAGCTCTGGACGATATGTGCCGCAAGCTGCTCGCCAACATGGTGATCGAAAACTACCGCATCGAAAAGGCGGCCTGAGCGCAGGAGCGAAACGACATGGCTTTCACTTCTGCCGTCATCACTTTCCCCGGCTCCAACTGCGACCGTGACATGGCCGTCGCCATCGAACAGGTCTGCGGCGGCACTGTCCACCGCGTTTGGCACGGCGATGCAGATTTGCCCGATGGACTAGACTTCATCGCTCTGCCCGGCGGGTTCTCCTATGGGGATTATCTGCGTTCGGGCGCGATGGCGGCCCGTTCACCGGTGATGCAGGCGGTGGTCCGTGCAGCTGAGCGCGGCGTGGCCGTGCTGGGCGTGTGCAACGGCTTTCAGGTGTTGACCGAAGCGGGCTTGCTGCCCGGCGCGCTGATGCGCAATGCCGGCATCCGCTTTGTCTGCCGCGACGTGGCGTTGACGGTTGAAAACAACCAGTCACTGTTCACAGCAGGCTACGAAGCCGGTCAGCAGATCACGATTCCGGTGGCCCACCACGATGGCAACTACTTCGCCGACGATGCCACGCTTGACCGGCTCGAAGGCGAAGGCCGCGTGGCCTTCCGCTATGCCACGCCTGTCAACGGCTCGGCCCGCAACATCGCAGGCGTGCTGGGTGATCGCGGCAACGTGCTGGGCATGATGCCTCATCCTGAACGCATGATCGAAGCAGCGCACGGCGGCACCGATGGCCGCGCCCTGTTCGAAAGCGTCGTGCGCGGACTGGTCGAAGCCTGATCCTCAGGCCCGCTCGCGCTGGCGGATCTTGCCAAACAGGCTAAGCGCGTCGGCCCCGGTCATCGGGCGGCCAAAGAAATAGCCCTGGATCTTCTTGCAGCCGATCTTGCGGATCACTTCCAGTTCCAGCTCGGTCTCCACGCCCTCGGCCGTGGTCGACATTTCCAGACTGTCTGCCATCGCCACCACAGCGCGGCAGATGGCCAGACTCTCAGGATTGCTCTTGGCCGCGCCCTGCACAAAGCTGCGATCCACCTTGATCGTCGAAAAGCGCATCTTGCGCAGATAGCCGAGCGACGAATATCCGGTCCCGAAATCGTCGAGCGCTACGCCGCAACCAATGCCCATCAGGTTCTCCAGCGTCATCTGCGCGGTCGCCCCATCGCGCACGAAGATACTCTCGGTCACCTCAATTTCAAGCCGGTGCGGCGAAAGGCCGCTGGCCGTCAGCGCGCCAACCACCGTCTCGGCAAAGTACGGGTCAAGCAGTTGTTCGCCCGAGACGTTGACCGCGATCTTGATATTGCCGGGCCATTTCATCGCTTCACGGCAGGCGGTACGCAAAACCCATTCGCCAATCGGCACGATCAGGCGTGTGTCCTCGGCGATGGGGATGAATTTGGCCGGGCTGACGAAGCCGTGTTCGTTGCTGTTCCACCGCAGCAGGGCCTCGAAGCTGAGCACCTTTTCACTGACCGCATCGACGACGGGTTGGTACATCAGCGAAAATTCGTCGCGCTCAAGCGCATGGCGCATTGAAAATTCGAGCTTCCGGCGCTCCTCGGCATGGGCGTGGAGCGAAGGTTCATAGCCGCAGTGCCGCCCGCCACCATCGTCCTTGGCACGATAGAGCGCGAGGTCAGCGTTGCGCAGCAGGGTTTCGACGGTAGCGCCATCACGCGGGCCGAAAGCAGAGCCAATGCTGGCGCCGACATAAAGCGTGTGGTGATCGACTTCGTAGGGTTGCGAAAGCGTGGAGATGATGGCGGCGCTGAGATCGGCGACGCGCTGAGTGTTGGCGGCATCGCGGATCACCACGCCGAATTCATCGCCGCCCAGCCGCCCGCAAACCTCGTTTTCATGCACGATCTTCTTGAGCCGTTCGGACACGAGCGCCAGCATCTGATCGCCCACAAGGTGGCCCAGCGTATCGTTGATCGCCTTGAACCGGTCGAGGTCGATCATCATGAACGCGCATTCGGTGCGCCACTTCTCGGCATAGCCCATCGCATTGCCCAGCGCTTCAGTAAGCATCAGACGGTTGGGCAGGCCGGTGAGGGTGTCGTAGCGAGCGAGCCAAGCGATCTTTTCGGCGCTCTCCCGCTGTTCGGTGACATCGGACCCGACCCCGCGAAAACCGATGAACGTGCCGTTCTCATCGACCTTGGGTGATGCGGAAAGCTCCCACCAGCGCGGGCTTCCGCGCAAGGTGACGCGCACCAGCAGATTGGAAAAGCTCTCACGGCGCTTCAACCGCTCGGCCAGATCGTGGAGGCTTGAATGGAAATGACCGCTGTCCCAAGCCTCTCCGGCGATGAGCTGGATCAGCGGCTTGCCGTCGATATCGGCGGGATCGTCACCGAGCGCAAAGGCGAAGCGCGGGCTGACCGAGCGGACGCGGCGGTTGGCATCGACCTGCCACAACCAGTCGGCATCGCCCTCCTCAAATTCACGCAGCAACAACGACACCACTTCGGACTTCTCGACCATGCCCGCCTCGGCTACGCGCGCGATCAGGAACGTGCGCGCGGCGTCGATCGCGCCGACACTGACGATGGCGATGAACACAGCGGCAATGGCGGCAGCGGTATATTGCCCAAAGAACACCAGCGTCATCATGGCCGATACGCCGACAACGCCCGCAAACATCACTGTTGCGATCGGTAGCGCGACGAACGTCACCGCCATGCCGGTCATCAACATGGCAAGAACCGTCCACAGCGTCATCCGCTGTGTGGGATCACCGAACGGCGAAAACGCAATCATCGGAACGGCCCACACCACCGACATGGCCAGCGAGTTCAGCGTCTGGCGATGGATTTCGTGGCGGCTGATCCGGCGGCGATCTGCGTCGAGCAGCGAGCGGTCAAAACGTGCGCCGCTGTATAACGCGCCGGTCAGGAGCGCCATCCAGCCAATCATCGCCACGGCATGAACCTGCGCAGCATAGATCTGCAGCACCATAAGGGCGGCGATTGCGTGACCGAACAGCCTTGCGAATGTCAGCTTTGCCAGACTGGAATACTGCAAGCCGCGCAACCGCCCCCAGTCCCCTTCGACAGGTTCCTGAAGGCCAATGACGGCAAGCACCGGCAACTTGTTGTCGGAGCGAGGTTCAGGAAGGGGTGGGAAAGTTGATTTCACTGCATGAGCAATACCTGCGAAATCTTATCCAAAAGTAAGCGGAATCGGTCCTTTGCAGCCTTTGATGGTTAAAAATTTGGCCCGCCGCGCACCCTCTCGGGAGCACGACGGGCCGGACTTTCCTCCCCAGGAAAGATCCTTAGATGCCTGACACCGGAGTTTTAACGCCCCAATGCGCTGCCAAGCCGGTGGTAAAGGTTCGAAAACTTGACCGATTCCGGCTGGTCTTCGATTGCCTTGAGATAATGCAATACGGCTTCGCGGATCAGCTTGAAGTCCTCGGTCGAGAGGACCGCGCGGGCACGTGCAGGTTCAGCCATGATGGGTCTCCTTCTTGGATCTTCGGGGCGTGATTGCCGCGAGGATTTGCTTTGCTGCCTGACGGTCAGGCGGCGAACTGGTTCATCGTGTTGTGAGCGCCACCGGCCTTGAGCGCGGCTTCGCCCGAGAAGTATTCCTTGTGATCGTCACCGATGTCCGAGCCGGACATGTTCTGGTGCTTCACGCAGGCGATACCCTGGCGGATTTCTTCGCGCTGGACCTGCTTGACGTAGCCCAGCATGCCTTCTTCGCCGAAGTAGCGCTTGGCGAGGTTATCGGTGCTGAGCGCGGCCGTGTGATAGGTCGGCAGCGTGATCAGGTGGTGGAAAATGCCCGCCTGCGCCGCAGCATCGCGCTGGAACGTGCGGATACGCTCGTCCGCCTCGATGCCGAGGTCGCTTCCATCATAGTCCACGCTCATCAGCTTGGCCCGGTCATAGGCGCTCAGGTCACGGCCTTCGGCTTCCCATGCGTCGAACACCTGCTGACGGAAGTTCAGTGTCCAGTTGAAACTGGGGCTGTTGTTGTAGACCAGCTTGGCGTTGGGGATCACTTCGCGGATGCGGTTCACCATGCCACCGATCTGGCCGATGTGCGGCTTTTCGGTTTCGATCCACAGCAGGTCCGCGCCGTTCTGCAGCGAGGTGATGCTGTCCAGCACGCAGCGGTCTTCACCGGTTCCGCTACGGAACTGGAACAAGTTCGAAGGCAGGCGCTTGGGGCGCATCAACTTGCCATCGCGGGCAATCAGCACATCGCCGTGGCCGAGATTGGCGGGATCGACAGCCTCGCAATCGAGGAAGCTGTTGTACTGGTCGCCAAGATCACCCGCCTCACGGGTGTAGGCGATCTGCTTGGTCAGGCCAGCGCCGAGCGAGTCGGTGCGGGCAACGATCACGCCATCATCGACGCCGAGTTCCATGAAGGCATAGCGAACCGCGCGGATCTTCGCGAGGAAGTCCTCATGCGGAACGGTCACCTTGCCATCCTGATGGCCGCACTGCTTTTCGTCCGAAACCTGGTTTTCGATCTGGATGCAGCAGGCGCCCGCTTCGATGAACTTCTTGGCGAGCAGATAGGTTGCCTCGGCATTGCCGAACCCTGCGTCGATATCGGCGATGATCGGCACGACGTGCGTTTCGAACTCGTCGATCTTGTGCAGGAGGCGGTGAGTGTTGACCGCATCGCCCGCTTTCTTGGCAGTATCGAGATCGCGGAACAGCATGCCCAGTTCGCGGGCATCGGCCTGCTTCAGGAACGTGTAGAGTTCCTCAATCAGATCGGAAACGCTGGTCTTCTCATGCATCGATTGATCGGGCAGGGGGCCGAATTCGCTGCGCAGTGCGGCAACCATCCAGCCTGACAGGTACAGGTAGCGCCCCTTGGTGGTTCCGAAATGCTTCTTAATCGAAATCATCTTCTGCTGGCCGATGAACCCGTGCCAGCAACCGAGCGACTGCGTGTACTTGGCCGGGTCAGCGTCATAGGCAGCCATATCGGCGCGCATGATCTTTGCCGTGTAGCGCGCGATGTCGAGCCCGGTGTGGAAGCGGTTCTGCAGGCGCATGCGGGCCACGCTCTCCGGCTCAATCCCGTCCCAGGTCTGCGCGAATGGCGCGATGGCCTTGCCGGCTTCTACGATCTTGCTGTGGTAGGTCATGTCCCGTGTTCCCTCACGTGGTCTGCGTCTGATGTGACATCGGGGTAACGGACGAATCGCGGCGGCGGAATGCGGTGCGCGGTCATGTTGTCAAACTTTACAAGATATGCTTGTAAAGTTGTGCAGACGCTACAGAGGCCATGTGCAATGTCGACAAGACCGCTTTATCTGGGGCCAAGGCTCAAGCGAATCCGCCGCGAACTGGGGCTTACGCAGCAGGCGATGGCCGATGAGCTGGACATATCCCCCAGCTACATTGCGCTGATCGAGCGCAACCAGCGGCCCCTCACCGCCGACCTGCTGCTGCGGTTGGCGCGGGCCTACAAGCTCGACATGGCAGACCTCGCCAATGACGAGCGTGACGATCACGCGCGGCGGCTGACCGATGCCCTGCGCGATCCGATCTTTGCCGACATCGATCTGCCCGCACTGGAAGTGTCGGACGTGGCCGCCAGCTTTCCCGGTGTGACCGAGGCGCTGTTGCGGCTTTATGGCGCGTGGCAGCGTGAGCAGCAGGCACTGGCCGACCAGCGCAGCGCCCTGCCCGGTCCCGGCACAAGCGACCCGGTGGGTGAGGCGCGGAGATTCGTGGCGGCGCGGCGCAACTATTTCCCCACCATCGATTCCAAGGCCGAGGAACTGGCCGACGAAATCGCCAAGGCAGGCGGCGCTGCGGAATGGCTGCGACTGCAAGGCGTGCGCGTGCGCTTCCTGCCGCCCGATGTGATGATGGACGCGGTGCGCCGCTATGACCGGCACAACGAACAGCTGCTGGTGGACGATACGCTCTCACCTTCGGGCCGCGCGTGGCAGCTGTTACAGCACATCGCCTACACTGCGCTGCGAGGCGAAATCTCCGGCGTGATCCGGGGGGAGAGCTTTGCCAGCGAGACGGCAGCGCAACTGGTGCGGCGCGCGTTGGCGGGATATGCGGCGGCGGCGCTGGTCATGCCCTATGATCGCTTTGCCCGCGCGGTAGATGCGCGCCGCTATGACCTTGAGGCGCTTTCGGGGCAATTTGGCGCGAGTTTCGAGCAGGTTGCGCACCGGTTGACCACGCTGAACCGTCCCGGGCAGGAGCGCGTGCCGTTCTTCTTTATCCGCGTGGATGCCGCGGGCAATGTTTCCAAACGGCTGGACGGCGCGGGCTTTCCCTTTGCCGCGCATGGCGGGGGGTGCCCGCTGTGGTCGGTTCACGAATGCTTCCGCACGCCGGGACAGATCCTGACGCAATGGCTGGAACTGCCCGATGGACAGCGCTTCTTTTCGCTGGCGCGCACGGTGACATCGGGTGGTGGCGGATTTGATCGCCCTCGCACCACGCGGGCAATCGCGCTGGCCTGTGCGGCGGAACATGCGCCGCGTCTGGTCTATGCGGCGGGGATGGACCCGAAGGCAGCAAACGCAACCCCCATCGGCGTGACGTGCCGCCTGTGCCACCGCACACAATGCACCGCGCGGGCAGAGCCGCCGATCGGGCGCGAGATCCTGCCCGACGACTACCGGCGCGGGGCCGAGCCGTTCAGCTTTGCAGAGAGTTGAGCAGTTTACTTGCAGCCGTCACGCGGGGGGGCTATCGGCGCGCTTCCTTCCGGGATGCCCGGTTTGTTGAAAGTCCCGCCGTTGTCCAAGATCATCCCGCTTGCCGATGTCGATGCCGAACTGGTCGACCAGCTGCTCGATTCCGCGTTCGAACCGGAGCGGCGCGGGCGAACCGCCTACAAGGTGCGCGAGGGGATGGAGGCGCTGGGCAACCTGTCATTCGCGGCGCTGGATGACAATGACATGCTGGCCGGATCGATCCAGAGCTGGCCGGTGGGTCTGACCGACGCCGAGGGGCGGATGCATCCGATGATCATGGTCGGCCCGGTGGCGGTGATGCCGCACCTTCAGGGCGAAGGCTTTGGCAAGGCGCTGATGACCGCCGTACTGACTGCCATCGACCCGCGCGCACCGCTGCCGCAAGTGCTGATCGGCGATCCTGAATACTACGAGCGCTTCTTCGGTTTCAGCAACACACACACCGCCGGTTGGCGTTTGCCGGGACCGTATGAACAGCATCGCCTGCTGTGCCGCACCGCAAATCCGGCCGTTCTGCCGCAAGAGGGCATGTTGGGGCCTTGGCGGCGCTGACCTGATCTGGCATCGGCGGAAACATGCCTTATGTTCCGCCTCCCGAACTTGCATCGCTGAGCCTTGGCCAGCTGGCCGAGCAGGTGGCCGCGCGCAAGCTGCCGCCGCTAGACCAGTGGAGCCCGCAAGAGGTGGGCGAAAGCGAGATGCGGATAGCCGCCGATGGGCGGTGGTTCCATCAGGGCGGAGAGATCAAGCGTCCGGCGATGGTGCGGGCGTTTTCCTCGCTGCTCACGCGCGATGCAGAGGGGCAGCACTGGCTGGTGACGCCGTTTCAGAAGCTGGCAATTGCCGTGGAGGACGCGGCCTTCATTGCCGTGGACGTGCAGGTGAAGCTGGATGAGGCGGGACGCAACGCGCTCGCCTTTCGGCTGAACTCTGATGATCTGGTGGTGTGCGGGCCGGAGCATCCCTTGCGCGTCGCGGGGACGGCAGAGGTTCCCGCGTTCTATCTGGCGGTGCGGCATGGCACCGAGGCCCGGCTCAATCGCAGCACCTATGGCCAGTTGATCGACCATGCGCTGTCGCTGGCCGGGGATGATCTGGCGGTGGAGAGCATGGGCGCGCGGTTTGCGTTGGTGCCTGAGGCATGAGCCTGCTTTCGCGGCTGACGCAGTTGTATGAAGCGGGGCATAAAGAGCCGTTGCAGGACTTGTACGAAGACTGGCGGCCGTTGCCTGAACATGGGCTTCGGCCTGCAGCGGTGCTGATCGCCGTGACGGATCGGGTGGGCCATGCAGATGGGCCGGGCGTGCTGGTCACACATCGCCCCTCGCATATGCGCGCGCATCCGGGGCAAGCGGCGTTTCCGGGCGGAAAACTCGATCCGGGCGAGACGCCGGTCGAGGCCGCGCTGCGTGAGGCCAACGAGGAACTGGGCATCCGGCCCGAGGACGTGACCGTGATCGGCACGAGCGACCGATTTCGGACCGGCACCGGCTATGACATCACGCCGGTGCTGGCGATGGTGCCGCCGGACTTGCCGATCTACCCCAACCCGGCAGAAGTGGCGGACTGGTTCGAGCCGCCGCTGGGCTTCCTGCTCGATCCGGTGAACCACGTGTGGCAATCGGCGGAATGGAACGGGCGTAAGGGGCGATTTATCGAGATACTGTGGAACGAACACCGGATATGGGGCGTGACGGCGGCGATCATCTCCAATCTTTCCAAACGGATGATGTGGCATGCCTGATGAAACCATGACTGAGCGGCTGCCTGCTGCGGAATGGACCGCACGCGCGGATCTGGCGGCGCTGGTGCAGGCGCTCGATCCTGAGGCGCAAGGCAATTGCCGCTGGGTTGGCGGCGTGGTGCGCGATACCTTGCTGGGCCTTGCCCCCAAGGACGTCGACATGGCAACAACGCTGCTGCCGGAGGAGACCGCTGAGCGGCTGAAAGCGGCGGGGATCAAGGCTGTGCCGACCGGGATCGCGCATGGCACGGTGACGGCAGTGGTCAGCGGCTCTCCGGTGGAGATCACCACCTTGCGGCGCGACGTTTCCACCGATGGTCGCCACGCCACCGTCGCGTTCTCTTCCGACTGGCAGGACGATGCGGCGCGGCGCGATTTCACGATCAACGCGCTCTATGCCGATCCGCGCACGCTGGAACTGTTCGATTACCACGGCGGGCGCGAAGATCTGGCGGCGCGAAGGGTGCGGTTTATCGGCGACGCGCGCGAGCGCATCCGCGAGGATTACCTGCGCATCCTGCGCTACTTCCGGTTTCAGGCGCGGTTTGGATCGATGCCTGCCGATGCCGAGGCGGAAGCTGCGGTGAGCGAACTGGCGGCGGGGATGAAGGGCCTTTCGCGCGAGCGGGTGGGCTGGGAATTGATGCTGCTGCTCACCCTGCCCAACCCTGCGCCCACAGTGCGGCGGATGGCGGAACTGGGCGTGCTGGCGCAAGTGTTACCAGAGGCGCAGGTGGCCGGGCTGGACGCGCTGACGGCGCATGAGGCCGCGCTGGGCGTTGGGCCGGATGCGCTGCGCAGGCTGGCAGCGCTGTTGCCTGCCGATCCGCCCTTGGCAGAGCAAGTGGCCGCGCGTCTCCGGTTGTCGGTGGCGCAGCGCAAGCGGCTGGCAACAGCGGCTTCGCGTGATGGCGCTAAGGTAGATGCACGGGCGATGGCCTATCGACTCGGCATGACCGAGGCGCGGGACCGGCTGCTGCTGGCGGGCGAGGCCGTGGCGGCGCTCGAAGGGTGGGACGTGCCCACGTTCCCGCTCAAGGGCGGCGCGATTGTTGCCCGCGGGGTTACCGCTGGGCCGGACGTGGCGCGGCTGCTGCGGGCGGTTGAGAGCCGCTGGGTTGCCGAGGGATTTCCCGATGAGGCGCGGGTTTGGGCGCTGCTGGACGAAGCGCTGGCAGAAGGCTGAGCCTCAGCCCTTCCACTCGCGGCGTTCTTCGGCGGCGCGCAGGACTTCGTAGGATACTTGCAGCTTCTGGAACTGCTCGGCCGCCGCCTTGTCACCGGGGCGGACGTCGGGGTGGACTTCCTTGGCCTTGGTGCGCCAAGCCTTCTTCACTGCATCGAAATCGGCATCGGGATCAAGACCCAGCGTTTCCAGCGCGCGCAATTCATCTCGGCTGCGGCTGCCGTCGCCCGAACCGCCCCATTCGGCCCACGACGCCTGTCGATAGCCCGACGTATCGCTGCGTTCGGCCTGTTCGCGCTCTTCGGCCTCTTCCTTGTCCAGCCCTTCGAAGTAGTTCCAGCCTTGATTGTATTCGGCAGCATGCGCCACGCAGAAATACCAGCGGTCCGGGTTGTTGGGCGATTTGGGCGCGGGGCAATCGCCCTTTTCGTTGCACCCGGCACGGTCGCACAGGCGCACAGGCGCTGCATCGCGCCCGCTGCCATAGCCGCGCCAGCGGGGAAAGCCCCAGTCAGAGGATCGTGTTGGACGCGCCATCAGAAATGCAAAGCCGAACGTAGAGCAAAAGGTCAAGATGAACCCGGTGGCGGGAACGCGAAAAAGGCCCGGCACAGCGTCCGGGCCTTTCGCAACACGCAGACCGGATCAGTTGACCGTAACGGTCACAGCGCGGCGGTTACGTGCCCATGATTCCTCATCGGAACCCAGCGCAATCGGGCGTTCCTTGCCATAACTGAGCACGGTAACGCGGCTTGGATCGATGCCGAGGCTGACTAGATAGTTCTTGGCAGAATTGGCGCGGCGTTCGCCCAGCGCCAAGTTGTAATCGCGCGTGCCGCGTTCATCTGCATGGCCTTCGATCGTGACCGACTTGTTGGGATAGCGCGAGAGCCACTGCGCCTGGCTTTGCAGGATGCCCTGATCCGACGCATCGATGTTGTATCGGTCCAGATCGAACAGCACCGTGTCCGACATCACCGAGGCCATGAAATCGGCCTGACTGCCGGGTACAGCAGGGCCAGTGCCCTGCATCGGTGGCTGCGTGGTCTCAGTGGCGGTTGTGCCAGGCTCGGGCGGCAGTTCCTTTGGCTTCGATGCGCAGGCGCCCAGCACCAGCGTTGTCGCGGCAATGCCTGCGATGAGGAGCGAACGGTTCATGGCATTCTCCTTTGGGAGGGACGGGAGAGATGATGGGTGCATCGTGCGTTGTGCACGGGCGAATGACAAGAGACGGTTTCTCGCGTGTTTCACGGCAGCACCGGACCCCATGCAGGGTCTGAACCATCGACCGGCGTGTTCAGTTTCCGCTCGTTGCGCCCGGTCAGGTCCACCTGCCAGATGCCGGTCTTGCCGTTTCCGCGTTCGGTGCGGAAGAACTGCACGATGCGGCCATTGGGCGACCATGTCGGTGCTTCGTCCTGCCACGAATCGGTCAGGCTGCGCATGCCCTTGCCATAGGGATCGGTCACTGCGATCTTAAAGTTGCCCGCCATGTGGGTGAACGCAATCTGGTCCCCGCGTGGCGACCATTCGGGCGTGGCGGCGCGGCCTCCGAAAAAGCTGATGCGCTTCTGGTTCGATCCATCGGCGTTCATCACATAGAGCTGCTGCCCGCCCGACCGATCGCTTTCGAACACGATCTTGCTGCCATCGGGCGAGTAGGAACCGCCAACATCGATACCGGGGCTATCGGTCAGCCGCGTGGAGGTGCCGCCGGTGGCAGGCACGCGGTAGATGTCGGTATTCCCGGCAATCGCCATCGAATAAAGGATCGATTTGCCGTCGGGCGACCAGCGCGGCGCGAACGTGGGATTGGTGCTGGATGTCACCAGCGTCTGCTGCCCGGTGCCCACGTTGTAGACGTAGATGCGCGGCGCGCCGTTCAGATAGCTGAGATAGACGATCTTGCTGTAATCGGGCGAATAGCGCGGGGTCAGCGCCGTGGCCTGCCCATTGGTGATGAAGCGGTGGTTAGCGCCATCGGAATCCATGATTGCCAGCTGCTTGCGGCGGCGGTCCTTCGGCCCGGTCTCGGCGATATAGGCGATCTTGCTGTCAAAGAACGGACTTTCGCCCGAAAGCCGCGAATAGACCATGTCGGCGCATTTGTGCGCGGCGCGGCGCCATTCCTCCGGCTTCACCACATAGCCCTGCCGCGCCAGCTCGCTGCCAAGCGCCACGTCATAGAGATAGCAGCCGACCGTCAGCCGACCGTCGGGGTTCGCCTTCACGAAGCCCTGCACCAGCATTTCCGCTGAACGCCCGCGCCACGTATCAAACGTGGGCGCAGCCACTTGCGGGAACGCCACGGCAGGCAGCTGATCGGGTCCAAGCGGCTTGAACAAACCGTTGTTCTTCAGGTCGTTGAACACCACCCGCGCCACGTTCTTGCCCAGCGCTTCGGTGGTACCGCCGGTCGCCTCGGTCGCCACGCTCTGGTTGGTGGGGAACGATGGAATGGCGATGCCAAGATCCTGCCATTCGTTCTCGTCCGAAACCGAACCGGTAAGACCTTCGTCAGCGGGTTCAGCCGCCGATGTAGGCAGAGCAACCTGCTGAGCAGTGACCAACGCTGGGATCGAAACGAGGCCCGCTGCAAGGACGAGAAAACGCAACTTCATTGGGACAACTTCCTGTCAAAGCGGAAGGCAGTGATGCGCTTCCAACCGGAATAGTACATGTCGGGCAGATCAAACGGCGCGGCAAGCTGGACCGCGCGCACCGCCTGCTCGGCATGGCGTTTGGCCTGCGCTTCGTTCGCTGGTGTAATGCCCTGCTGATCGACAACGCGCGGACGCCCGGCAAGGGTTCCATCGGCGTTGAGATCCCACGCAAGGATCGTCACCAGCTTGTCGGCATCCACGCCTTGCGGCGCGGCCCAGTGTGGCTTGATCTCACGCGAGATGGCGCTGGCGAGCGATGAGCGCACGTCCGGCCCAATCGTTGCAGCAGGCGCTGCCTTCGCGGTGCCCGGCTTGGTCGCGCCGGGAATGCCCTTGAGGAAATCGTCACCGATCCGGCTGCCGCCCGCAGGCGCATCGGGGCGACGGCGCGGGCTGGTGTCTGCGGTTGCCTTCTTGGCCGGCGATGCCTTGGCCGGAGTGGCCGCCTTGGAGGGCGCGGGCTTGGGAGCGGGCTTCGGCTGGGCTTTAGGGGCTGGCTTCGGGGGCGCAGGCTTCGGAGGCGCGGGCTTGGGCGGAGCTGGTTTGGGCGGCGCGGGCTTCGGCGGCACCGGTTTGGGTTGCGGCTGAGGCCTCGGTGCGGGCTTGGGCGGCGCTGGTTGCGGCTTTGGCGCAGGTGCTGGCGGAACCGGCTCAGGCCTGGGCTGCGGCTCCACAACCGGCTCGGGCTGAGCCTCCCCCAATTCAGGCGCAACATCGGGCGCGGCCTCGGCCATCGGATCGGGCGAGGTCGATTGTTCCGAAATCTCCTGCGAAAACGTCACTTCCATCCGCTCGGGCGGCGGCTTCACCGTCTTGCCCGGAGGAGACAGCGTAAAAGCAACAAGCAGCGCAGCGTGGGCAGCGGCCGCTATGACCAGCCCTGCGCCTTCCTGCTTCGTCAAGCTGCCTGCGGTGGGTTCTCGCATCAAATCAGGCCTATTGCGGCGCGGATGAACTGTTGGTGACCAGCGAGATCGATTTGAAGCCCGCCGCGTTCAATTCGCCCATCACGGCGGCAACGCGTCCCCAATCGAGCACGCGATCAGCGCGCAGGGTAACCAGCGGCGGCTTTTCGCCACGCTGCAGGCCTGCCAGACGGTCGGTCAGTTCGCCCGGAGCCAATTGTTCATCATCGAGGAACACGCCGCCCTGCGCGTCGATGCTGACGGTGATCTGGTCCTGCTGCTGGTCCAGCGGGTCGGCCTTGCTGTCGGGCAGATCTACCGGCACGCCTGCGGCCAGCATCGGTGCGGTGACCATGAAGATGATCAGCAGCACCAACATTACGTCAACAAACGGCGTGACGTTGATCTCGCTCATCGCGGTGCGGCCGCCCCGGCCCCGCCGCCCGCGCCCGCGGCTGCTACCGCCGCTACCTACCGACATGGCCATACCTCAGGCCTCCAGTTCGCGGCTGAGCGAGGCGTGGAACCGATCAGCAAAGCGATAGAGCCGCGTTTCGAAGCGGTTCACGCGGTGCGAAAAGCGGTTGTAGGCGATCACTGCGGGAATAGCGGCGAACAGGCCGATGGCGGTGGCGAACAGCGCCTCGGAAATGCCGGGGGCAACAACGGCGAGCGACGAATTCTGCTGCGCGCCGATGTTGAAAAAGCTGTCCATGATGCCCCACACCGTGCCGAACAGGCCCACAAACGGCGCGACCGAGCCGACCGTGGCAAGGAAGTTCAACCGGCTCGCCAAGGTATCGGTTTCCTGCACCACTGCGCCGTCCAGTGCCGTGGTCAGCCGCTGGCGCGTGCCTTCGCGGTCAATCGCCTTGCCTGCGGTGGAGCGCCGCCATTCGGCAAGGGCCGCGTTGGCCACACGCATCGATGGCAGATCCTTGCCCTTCTGCTCCTTCTGGAACGCGTCAATGTCGCGCGTTTCCCAGAATTCGCGCTCATACTTGTCGCAGGCGCGTTGCGTGCTACCCATCTTCAGCGAAAAGCCGATGATGATGGTCCATGTCCACACGCTGGCCAGCACCAGCCCGACCATCACCGCCTGCACCACGTAATCGGCATCGAGGAACAGTTGCACCGGGTTCAGCGAGGTGGGCGCGAAGGAAACGCCATTGGCGAGCATCGGGAGAATCATGCGGCTATCGGTCCTTCAGGGGCGGTAAGTATGGTTTGAAAGGCTGCCACCCATTCGCGCGGCTGGCGGCGCGGGCGGCCATTGGGGGCGACAAAGGCGACACGCACCTTCGCCTCGCACAGAAGCGTGTCTTCCCTGAACGCACGCTGCACGATCCGGCAGGTGGCGGGAGAAAGTTCGGCCACGTGGCTGCGGATCAGCACATCGTCGTCCAGCCTGGCGGGCCGCAGATAGCGCAAGTCCATCGCGCTCACGGCATAGGCCCCCTCGCCCACTTCGTGCGCGGCGCGTTGGTCTATGCCCAGCAGCCGCAACATGTCTGACCGGGCGCGTTCGAACCAGCGCAGATAGTTGGCGTGATAGACCACGCCCGAAAGGTCCGTGTCCTCGAAGTAGACGCGGACCGGGTAGAGGTGATGCGGGCCGTCGAACAGGCCGGAAGGGGGCTGGGGCAAAAGCATTCGCGGGCGACTCTACCCTTGCGACGAGTCGTTGGGCAAGGCTTGGTTAACCGCTTACCCCCGCAGTGGTGCTATTCAGCGCACCAGCATCGGGCCAAGCGGCTGTCCGGCGAAGAGATGGACGTGCAGGTGCGGCACTTCCTGATGGCTGTCTGTGCCGGTGTTGGCCAGCAGGCGGTAGCCCGGCGCAACCAGGCCCAGATCACGGGCAACCTTGCCAACGGCGCGCACGAAGCCTGCGATTTCAGCATCGGTGGCCTTGGCCGCAAAATCGTCCCAGCACACATAGGCGCCCTTGGGGATCACCAGCACATGCGTGGGCGCCTGCGGGTTGATGTCATGGAAGGCCAGCGCAAAGTCGTCTTCATAGACAGTGCGGTTGGGGATTTCCCCGCGCAGGATTTTCGCGAAAATGTTCTGGTCGTCATAAGGAAGCGTGGCGTCAACGGCCATGTCAGCTGCTCCTGCTGGCTTTTTCGGCGATACCTGAAGTGCCTTCGCGGCGTTCGAGTTCCGCCAGCACATCGGCCAGCGGCACGTCCTTGGCCGAAAGCAGCACCATCAGGTGGAAGATCAGGTCTGCGGCCTCACCCACCAATTCCTGCCGGTCTCCGACGAGCGCGGCGATGACGGTTTCGGTGCCCTCCTCGCCCACTTTCTGCGCGATCTTGGCGATGCCTTTGGCGTTGAGCTTGGCCACATAGCTGGCAGACGGATCGCCCGCGCGGCGCTGGGCTATCGTGGCTTCAAGCCGGGCTAGAGTGTCACCGTGTTCCATGCCGCCCGCAATGGCGCGGATGGGGGGTATGGGTCAAGTGGCGGCGCTTTACCCGACATTCGCCACTCCCACGCTCAATATCGTCATTCCCGCGCAGGCGGGAATCCAGTCAAACAAAAACGCCGTCGCAAAGCGACGACTCTTTGGGGGCTGGATTCCCGCCTGCGCGGGAATGACGATGGGTAAACCTTACCCCCGCCGCTTGGCGATCTGGCGGCCGACGATCAGGCCCACTACGCCCAGCGCGAACAGCGCGCCATCGGTCGGCTCAGGAATGGAAATGCCGCTCGACTGCGCAAAAGCGGGCGTAGCCGACGCAATGGCAAGGAGAAGAGAGGAAACCAGACGAACCACAGGACAGACGACCTTGCATTAGTTAATGCGCCTCCCCTGCCAGAACGCGTGATTCGGTAATATCCCTTATATCAGATGGTTAATGCCCCATCTTGGGACTCAAGATCGTGCGGGCAGCCCGGCAGCCCGCAATGCGGCGTGCGCTTCGGCAATCGAATGTGTGCCGAAATGGAAGATCGAAGCTGCCAGCACCGCGCTGGCATGGCCTTTGGTTACACCTTCAACCAGATGATCCAGCGAGCCGACGCCGCCGCTTGCAATCACCGGCACCGGCACCGCATCGGCAATTACGCGGGTCAGTTCAAGATCATAGCCCTGCTTCGTGCCGTCGCCGTCCATCGAGGTGACGAGCAGTTCGCCCGCACCCAATGTGGCAAGGTTGACCGCATGGGCCAGCGCATCGATGCCGGTGGCCTTGCGCCCGCCGTGGGTGAAGATTTCCCACTTGCCGGGCGCTACCCTGCGCGCATCGACCGATCCGACCACGCATTGCGCGCCGAATTTCTCGGCAATGTCACGCACCAGTTCGGGCCGGGCAACGGCAGCGGAATTGACCGCCACCTTGTCGGCCCCGGCGAGCAGCAGCGCGCGCGCGTCCTCAACGGCCCTCACCCCGCCACCAACGGTCAGCGGCATGAAGCAAACTTCTGCGGTGCGCGCGACCACATCGAGCAGCGTGCCGCGCCCTTCGTGCGTCGCGGAAATATCAAGAAAGCACAGTTCATCCGCGCCCGCTTTGTCATAGGCGCGCGCCTGCTCCACGGGATCGCCCGCATCGCGCAGATCGACAAAGTTCACGCCCTTGACCACGCGGCCATCGCGCACATCAAGGCAGGGGATGACGCGGACGCGGACGGTCACAACCATCCTCCCCGGCACGGGGAGGGGGACCATGCGTAGCATGGTGGAGGGGGGGCTGCGTCAAAGTGCGCGACCGAGGTTCCGAGTGGACGAGAGCCCCCTCCACCACCTGCGGCGGTCCCCCTCCCCGTACCGGGGAGGATCGTGTGCGAAATCACGCTCACGCCTCAGCCATCGCAATAGCCGCCGCCAGATCGAGCCGACCTTCGAACAGCGCACGACCGGTGATGACGCCCTCGATCCCGTCGACTTCGTGAATCTTGAGCATACGAATATCATCGATGCCCTTCACCCCGCCGCTGGCGATGACCGGAATATCCACACGGCGTGCCAGTTCGACCGTCGCATCAAGGTTCACGCCCTTGAGCAGGCCATCGCGGCCGATGTCGGTGAACAGCAGGCTGGCAACGCCCGCATCCTCGAACCGGCGGGCGAGGTCGACCACTTCGACGTCGGACACATCGGCCCAACCCTCGGTCGCAACCATGCCATCGCGCGCATCGACCGCGACGACGATCCCGCCCGGAAACTCCTTGGCCATGTCCTTGACGAACTGCGGGTCTTTCAGCGCAGCCGTGCCCATCACGACGCGGGCAACGCCAAGGTCGAACCAACCGGTCACCGCCTCGCGCGTGCGGATGCCGCCGCCAAGTTGAACGTGACCGTCGAATGCCTTGAGAATGCCCTCCACAGCCTCGCGGTTCTCTGCCCGGCCTGCAAAAGAACCATCGAGATCAACGACATGGAGGAACTGACTGCCCGCCTGTGCGAACAGCGTGGCCTGATGCGCCGGGTTGTCGCCATAGACCGTCGCGCGGTCCATGTCGCCTTCTGCAAGGCGGACGACTTGCCCGCCCTTGAGATCGATGGCCGGGAAAACGATCATAGAATCAGGGCTTCCATTCAAGAAAACGGGCGAGCAGCGCAAGGCCGTAAGCCTGGCTCTTTTCCGGGTGGAACTGCACACCGAGGATATTGTCACGCGCCACAGCAGCGACAATTCCGCCGCCGTGATCGCTCATCGCCGCCACGTGCGCGCCTTGTTCTGGCACGAAGTGGTAGGAGTGGAGAAAGTAGGCCTCGCCCGCGTCGAGCAGTTCCGCAGCCCCGGTGTGGGGCATCGGGGCAACATCGTTCCAGCCCATGTGCGGGACTTTGATCGTGGAGTCGGCCGGTTCGATCACGCGCACTTCACCGCCGATCCAGCCAAGGCCATCGGTCACGCCATGCTCAACGCCGCGATCGGCAAGCAATTGCATTCCCACGCAAATTCCAAGGAACGGGGCGCCGCCAACCAGCACGCGCTCCTCCATCGCCTCGACCAATCCTGAAACGCACCTAAGAGCACCTACGCACGCTTTAAACGCACCAACACCCGGCAGAACGATGCGATCTGCGGCGCGAACGACGCTGGGGTCAGCGGTAACAACAACGCCATCAGCCCCCGCCGCTTTCAGCGCGTTTTCGACCGAGCGGATATTGCCCGCGCCGTAATCGACCAGCGCGAGCGTCTCAGCCACCGAGGATGCCCTTGGTAGAGGGGACCGCGTCGGCCTTGCGCGGATCGATGGCAATCGCCTGCCGCATCGCGCGGGCAAAGCCCTTGTAGATGCCTTCGATGATGTGGTGGTTGTTCGAGCCGTAAAGGCTTTCGATGTGCAGCGTGATCCCGGCGGCCTGCGAAATCGAGGCGAACCAGTGTTCGAACAGTTCGGTGTCCATCTCGCCAAGGCGCGGCTGGGTGAACGTGGCTTTCCAGACCAGCACCGGTCGGCCCGAAATGTCGAGCGCGACGCGGCTCAGCGCCTCGTCCATTGGCGAATAGGTGTGGCCGTAGCGGGTGATGCCCTTTTTATCGCCCAGCGCCTGCGCAATCGCCTGGCCCAGCGCGATGGCGCTGTCTTCCGTGGTGTGGTGCTGATCGACGTGCAGATCGCCCTTCACGCGGCATTCCACATCGATCAGCGAGTGGCGGCTGAACTGTTCGATCATGTGATCGAGAAAGCCGATGCCGGTCTCCACCTTGTAGGTGCCCGTGCCATCGAGGTTTACCGACACGGCAATGTCGGTTTCCTCGGTCCTTCGCGTGATCGATCCGGTGCGCATGGCAAGCGCCTATACGCCCCTCTTCTTGAGAATCAATCACCGTCCCTACTTGACCCACGCGGCCTGTGCGGTCAGGTGTGGCGGCATGAGCGATGCACCCGACAGCCTGATCCCCTATGACGAAATCGTGCAGGAGGCCCTGCGCGCCGTTGTTGGCCGGGTGTTGGGCCAGGTGGCGACCACGGGTGGCGGCCTGCCCGGCACGCACCATTTCTATATTACCTTCAAGACCGGCGCCCCCGGTGTGGACATTCCGCAGCGTTTGCGGGAGCGTTTCCCCGATGAAATGACCATCGTCCTGCAGAACAAGTTCTGGGATTTGAAAGTGGACGTGGACCACTTCAGTGTGGGCCTTTCGTTCAACCAGATCCCTTCGACGCTGGTGATTCCATTCTCTGCCATCACCGCGTTTGTTGATCCGGCGGTGGATTTCGGTCTGCAGTTCCAGGCTGTTGTGGATGATGAGGCCGAGCCGGTGGAGCAGGCTGAAAACGATTCGCCGGAACAAGCCGACAAACCCGCCGTTGAACGTGCCGATGACGGATCGAATGTTGTCACCGTGGATTTCGGCAAGAAGAAGTAAGGGCCGCACTGGCCCGCTGGCAAAAGGCTTGGGCATGACGAAGAGTGGCAAGAAGGTAATTGCAGCGGCCAAGACCGTCGCCAGCAAGGTGCCTGCCCCCAGCCCCAACCCGATGACCAACCTGATTCTTGCCGATATCGCCCTGCGTGCCGGTGGCGCGCTGTTGCGGCGTGGTGTGGAAAAAGGGCTTGTCGGCGGTGCAATGGGTGCAACAAAGGCCGGCCGAATTATCAAGGGCCGCTCGATGATGCAGACGCTGGTTGGCACGGCGCTCGCCAGAGTAGCAACGCGCTCCGTGCCCGGCGCCATTGTGGTGGGCGGCGGGCTGGTGGCCAAATCGCTTTATGACCGCAACCAGAAGCGCAAGGCCAAGGCCGTGGGCGCAGCCGCCATCGAGGATCAGGCCGAGCGCGGCGAAGCAGACTGATCAGGTTGGAGTGATCCACACTTGACCGGGCGGGAACCGTTGCGGCACTAGCGCGCATGGCACCTGCATCTGCGCACAGCGAATCCCACGAAGACGACACCCTGCACCGCCGGGGCCTTATGCTGATTCTGTCTTCGCCATCGGGCGCGGGCAAGACGACCATTGCCCGCAAGCTGCTGGAAGAAGACAGCGAGATTGCCGCATCGGTGTCGGTCACGACCCGGCCCATCCGCGAAGGTGAAGTTGATGGCCGGGACTATTACTTCGTCGACAAGGCCGAGTTCGACCGCATGGTTGATGAGGGCGAGTTCTATGAATGGGCGGTCGTGTTCGGCAATTGCTATGGCACGCCCAAGGCCCGCATTCGTGACCGGCTGAAATCGGGCGGCGATGTGCTGTTCGACATCGACTGGCAGGGCACACAGCAACTGTATCAAAAGGCGCAGGCCGATGTGGTGCGCGTGTTCATTCTGCCGCCCAGCCTTGAAGAATTGCACCGCCGCCTGACCGGGCGTGGCACTGACAGCGCCGAAGTGATCGCTGCCCGCATGGCCCGCGCACAGGCGGAAATCAGCCACTGGGATGGATACGATTACGTTGTGATCAATGACGACGTTGAAGGCTGCTTTGACAATGTGCGCGAGATTCTGGCGGCGGAACGGATGAAGCGCACGCGGCAGACCGGGTTGATCGATTTCGTGCGTGGTTTGATGCGAGGGTAGTGGTTGAGGAACCTTGCGTCCCCGCGCAGGCGGGGACCTCAGGCCTTTTACGCTGACCTTCAGTCAACCGCCTGAGGCCCCCGCCTTCGCGGGGGAGCAGGATAGTTCTTGTAATCCCCCCTCTCGCAAGCGGGAGGGGTCGGGGGTGGGCATGGCGCAAAGCGCCATCAATGCCCGCTGGGATCAATCGCGTTGTCAGGAATCCAGCCGTTGACGATGCCGCCATCGATGGGGAGCGGTGTGCCCACCACATAATCGCCCGCGCGGCTGGCGAGGAAGATTGCGCCGCCGGCCATGTCTTCGATGGTGCCGATTCGTTTTGACGGAATGCCCTTGGCCGAACCTTCGGGATTCTTTGCCGCAGCCTTGTTCATTTCCGAAGGGAAAGCGCCGGGGCAGATGCAACTGACGACGATGTTGTCGCGGATCAGGCGCGCAGCCATGCGCTTGGTCAACTGGATGACCGCTGCCTTTGACGCCTGATAGCTGTAGGTTTCCCACGGATTGAGGCGCATGCCATCGACCGAGGCGATGTTGATGACCTTGGCGGGCTGCCCGCTGGCGGCGGCGGCCATCAGCAGGCCGTGCAGCTTTTGCGTTAGGAAAAACGGAGTCTTGACGTTCAGGTCCATGACCTTGTCCCAGCCGACTTCGGGAAAGTCCTCAAAATTTGCGCCCCACGCCACGCCTGCATTGTTGACGAGAATGTCGATCTTGTCCTCACGCGTGGCCAAATCGGCGGCGAGTTGTTCGATCCCGGCGACGTTCGAGATGTCACCGGCGATGGCGATGCAGCGTTCGCCCAGACGTGCAGCGGTTTCCTCGACCACGGACACCTTGCGCGCAGTGATGTAGACGCGCGCGCAGCCGGCCGCGATAAAGCCCTCGGCGATCATCTCGCCAATGCCGCGCGATCCGCCGGTGACGACCGCGACGCGGCCTTCAAGGCTGAAGAGTTTGCTGAAATCCATGTGCTGTTCCCTTCCGGCCTTGTTTTCCGGCCGTTGTGCGTGCGTCCTTCGACAGGCTCAGGACGAGCGGATCTGGTGTAAAACCAAAGTCCGCTCATGCTGAGCCTGTCGAAGCATCACGCGCTACGCCAGATCAATAGCCGCTGAGCTGGGCCACGCGTTCGGCGTGGTAGTATTGGTCGCCCATGAATTCAGACAGCGAGCGGTCGCGCTTCATGTAGAGGCCGATGTCGTATTCGTCGGTCATGCCGACGCCGCCGTGCATCTGGACACCTTCGCGGACCGACAGGTTGCAGGCCTTGGCGGCCTTGGCCTTGGCGACCGAGACCATCAGGTCGGCCTTTTCCGAATTGCCATCGAGCAGCTGCTGCGCCTTGATCACGGCGGCTTCAGCGATTTCGAGTTCGGAATAAAGGTGCGCAGCGCGGTGCTGGAGGGCCTGGAATTCACCGATCAGCTGGCCGAACTGCTTGCGCGTTTTCAGGTAGGCGGTGGTGATGTCGAAAGCGCCCTGCCCCACACCGGTCAGTTCAGCCGCAGCACCGATGCGGCCTGCGTTGATGACCTTGTTCAGCAGTGCGCGCCCGCCGTCGACTTCGCCGATCACGCAATCGCCATCGAGTTCGACATTGTCGAACGTGATATTGCTGGCCATTGCGCTGTCTACCAATCGCAGATTTTCGTGGGAGACTCCTGATGCGTCCTTGGGCACGGCGAACAGCGTAATGCCGTCTGCATCATTGTCGCTGCCCGAAGTGCGCGCGGCGACGATAATCGCGTCTGCCGACGCCCCCTGCACGACGAACGCCTTGCGGCCCTGCAAACGGAAGCCGTTTCCGGCCTTTTCGGCCTTGCACGCGATCCGTTCGGGGCGATGCTTGGGGCCTTCGTCAATCGCCAGCGCAAGCACGCTATCGCCTGCGAGCACGCCGGGAAGCCAGCGACCGCGCAAGTCATCGGACCCGCCAGAAAGCGCAGTGACGCCCATGACCGAGGTGGTCAGGAACGGCGACGGCGTGAGGTTGCGACCAATTTCGCGCAACACGATCCCGGCTTCGACATGGCCCATCGCAAGACCGCCGTCAGCCTCGGCGGCGAGCATGCCGGTGAGGCCCATCTCTGCAAACTGCTTCCACAGGGCGTGGCCGAAGCCGTCCTGACAATTGATGTCGCGGAAGTGGCGCAACTGCTGCTTGATCGCACCTTCATCGGCCATGAAGCCAGTGACGGTATCGGCCAGCATGGCCTGATCTTCGGTGTGGTAAAGGGGCATCGATCAGGCTCCCGGCAGTTCGAGAATGCGTTTGGCAACGACGTTGAGCATCACTTCGCTGGTGCCACCTTCGATCGAGTTGGCTTTGGTCCGCAGCCATGACCGCGATGGCGTGCCGCCGCTGGTGCGCTCGCTATCCCATTCGAGTGCAGTGGCCCCGCCTGCGGCCATCAGCAGTTCGTGGCGGCGCTTGTTCAGTTCGGTGCCGACATACTTCATCATGTTGGGCTGTGCGGGATGCGCCTTGCCGACTTTGGCTTCATCGAGGAACTTTTCACCCATGCAGGCATAGGCCAGCGCATCGACATCGAACTGCGCCAGTTCGGCCCGCAGGATCGGGTCTTCGAGGCCGTTTCGGGCCACAACCGCGCCGATGGCGTTGAGCCGGTCCCCGCCGCCTGCGCCCGAGATCATCTCGCGCTCGTGCCCGAGCAGGTATTTTGCAACATCCCACCCGCGATTGAGTTCGCCCACGATCTGGGTCTTGGGCACGACCACATCGTCAAAGAAGGTTTCGCAGAACGGTGAATTGCCGCTGATCAGCTTGATCGGCTTGGTCGTGACGCCGGGCGTGGCCATATCGAACAGCAGGAAGCTGATGCCCTGATACTTGTTCGCCTTGTCCGTGCGGACGAGGCAGAAGATCCAATCGGCTTTGTCGGCATAGGACGTCCAGATTTTCTGGCCGTTGACGACCCAGTGGTCGCCCTTGTCCTCACCGAACGTCTGCAACGAGACGAGATCGGAACCGGAGCCGGGTTCCGAATATCCCTGACACCAGCGGATTTCGCCGCGGGCAATCTGGCCGAGGTAGTGGACCTTCTGCTCCTCGGTGCCGAACTTCAGCAGTGCGGGGCCAAGCATCCAGATGCCGAAGCTGGACAGCGGCGGGCGCGCGCCGATGTGGGCGCATTCCTCGCGCCAGATCTTGGCTTGCGCCGGAGACATGCCTGCACCGCCATAAGCCTCGGGCCAATCAGGCACGGTGTAGCCCTTGGCTGCGCAGCGATCCATCCAGGTTTTCTGGGCTTCGTTCTTGAACTGGGCATCGCGCCCGCCCCAGCACACGTCGCCCTCATCGCGGACGGGTTCGCGCATTTCGGCGGGGCAGTTCGCTTCAAGCCACGCGCGGATTTCGGCGCGGAAAGCATCAAGGTCTGACATGATTGTGCTCCTCTGTTAATCGCAAGGTTAAGGTGAGTCGCGGGTCGCTGGCAAGCGCGGATTTTCGGGCGATAGACTGGGCTTTGGGGCAAGTGCCGCATGCCGTAGCGTAAACTGCACAAGCATTGACGCAGGGCCTTTCGCGCCTAAGCTGACGTAAACGTAAAACAACAAGAATTTCGCTGGAGAGTGGGATGCGGTTCACTGGGAAGACGGTCGTCGTGACCGGCGCAGCATCGGGAATTGGGCGGGCTACCGCCATCGCCTTTGCTGCGGAAGGGGCCACGGTTTACGCTGCAGACATCGACGAATCGGGGCTGGCGCAGACCGCCTCTGCGTCCAACGGCAAGGTTGTGACCGCGCGGTGCGATGTGACGCGGTGCGAGGACATCAAGGCGTTGATGGATCGCGCGGCAGCTGAGACCGGCGGCATCGATTGCGTGTTCAACAATGCTGGCGCTGGCGGGGATCGCGCCCCGATTGACGAGATCGAGCCGGAGGGCTGGGACCGGACGATGGACCTGCTGCTGCGGTCCGTTGCGTTCGGCATCCGCTATGCCGTGCCGCACATGATCGGGCGCAAGGGCGCAGCGTTCGTCAACACGTCGAGCGTGGCTGCCGTGGGTCCGGGCTATTCACCCACCGCCTATGCCGTGGCCAAGGCGGGCGTGCTGCATCTGACCAAGGTGGCGGCGGCGGATCTGGCCAAGCACCAGATCCGCGTGAACGCGGTGCAGCCGGGCTTTATCAACACCAACATCTTCACCAGTTCGCTGGACATGCCCGAGGCGCTGGAAGTGCAGGCCAAGGGCGCGATTGCCGCGATGTCACAAAGCGCGCAGCCGGTGGCGCGGGGCGGTCAGGCCGATGACATTGCGCAGGCGGTGTTGTTTCTGGCGAGCGAGGGGGCGACTTTCGTTACCGGCACATCGCTGATCGTGGATGGCGGTATCACCATCGGGCCACGGCATAGCTGGGATCCCAACATGCCCGGCCTGTTCGATGCGCTGCAACAGATGGCTGACGGCGCGAAGAGCGCATGATCCCGGTTGAGGGCAAGGTGCCTACTCGCCTCGCCCTGTTCAACGGGCTGGGCAGCGTGGCCTATGGCGTAAAGGACAACGGCTTTGCCACGTTCCTGCTGCTGTTCTACAATCAGGTGCTGGGCATGGACGCGCGGCTGGTGAGCCTTGCGCTGCTGATTGCGCTGGTGTTCGACGGGCTGATCGATCCGGTGGTGGGCCATTTCAGCGACCGCACGCGGACGGGATGGGGGCGGCGGCTGCCGTTCCTTTATCTCGCGCCGATCCCGCTGGGGCTGGCCTGGGCGTTTCTGTGGTCCCCGATTGGCGAGCCGAACTTCTGGGTGCTGCTGGTCTCTGCCATAATGGTGCGCGCACTGGTGGCGATGTGCGAAGTGCCATCGGCAGCGCTGATCCCCGAAATCACGCGCGATTATGACGAGCGCACGCGTCTGACGCGGTTCCGCTTTCTGTTTTCGTGGGGCGGCGGGCTGCTGATGCTGCTGCTGGCCTATGGCGTGTTCCTGCCCGATGCCATGCTGGCGCGTGAGGGCTATCGCAATTTCGGGCTGTTCGGCGCTGGCCTGATGGCAGTGTGCGTGCTGGTCTCCGCCGTGGGGCAGCACCGATGGGTAAAGGGCTGGCCGCCGGAGCGTGCGGTCGGCGGAAAGAGCGCCCTCGCCTCGCTGGGGGACATCCGTGAGAGCTTTTCGCACCCCGCCTGCCTGATCGTGATGGGCGGGATCGCCGCAGCGCTGACCGCGCAGGGCATCACGTTTGCGCTGTCGAACTACCTCTATCTCTATATCTGGAAGTTCACCCCGACGGCGCTGCAAGCATTTCCGTTCCTGCTGTTTGCCAGCGTGATCGGTGCATCGTTGCTGGTTGGCCCCGCACAGAAACGCTGGGGCAAAGCGGGGACGGTAATGCGCATGGCACCGTTGGGCATGGTGTTCTGGGCCGGACCGCTGCTGCTACGCTGGCAGGGGTTGTGGGCCGAAGACGGATCGACCGGAGCCATCGTGGGCATGTTTGCCTGCACACTGCTGTCCAACACGTTCACTGTGACCGGCACGATGACGCTGTGGTCGATGGTAGCCGATGTGGTCGAGGCTTCCGAGGAACAGACCGGGCGAAGGTCTGAAGGCACGCTTTCTGCAGGGGCATTCCTTGCCAGCAAGTGCGCAGGCGGGCTGGGTGTGTTTATCACCGGGCTGTTGCTGAGCTTTGCCGGGCTGGAAGCGAACACGCCGCCGGATCAGGTTCTGCCCGAGGTGACTTATCGCCTGAGCCTTGCCTATGTGGCGAGCATTGCCGTGCTGGCAGTGCTGACGGCGGCAATTGTACGCCGGTTTCCGATAGACCGTGCAGCCCACGCCGCTCGGCTCGCCCGATTGGATCAGGTGGCGAAAGCCGATCCGGATGCGGCGGGATTGCATCCATAGCGCCTGATTAACCGAACGCTTAATTTTCCGCTTGAATTCACCGCCTGCCCGTTGAACACTGCCGGGCAACAAGGAGAGGCCACATGGATTTCGAACCGACCGACCGCCAGAGATATTGGCGTGACCGCGTCCGCCAATTCATCGAAGACAACGTCCGCCCCCGCCACAAGGACTACAAGGCGGAACAGGCGACCGGTGATCGCTGGAAGGTTCTGCAAACGGTCGAACAGGAAAAGGCCAAGGCCAAGGCTGCGGGCATCTGGAACCTGTTCATGCCCCCGCGCAATGGCGGGCACCATCATGTGGAAGAAACTTTCGAGTTCGAAGGCCCCGGCCTGACCAACCTTGAATACGCGCTCTGCGCCGAAGAAATGGGCCGCATGGGCTGGGCAAGCGAGGTGTTCAATTGCTCCGCGCCCGATACCGGCAACATGGAAGTGTTTCACCGCTACGGCACGCTGGAGCACAAGGAGCAGTGGCTGCGCCCGCTGATGAACGGTGAGATTCGTTCCGCCTTCCTGATGACCGAGCCACAAGTGGCCTCGTCCGACGCGACGAATATCGAAACTTCGATCCGGCGTGAGGGCGACGAATACGTCATCAGTGGACGCAAGTGGTGGTCATCGGGCGTGGGCGATCCGCGCTGCAAGATTGCCATTGTCATGGGCAAGACCGATTTCGAGGCCAAACGCCACCAGCAGCAGTCGATGGTGCTGATGCCGCTGGATGCGCCGGGCGTCGAGATCGTCCGCCACTTGCCGGTGTTCGGCTATGACGATGCACCGCATGGCCACATGGAAGTGGTGATGCACGATGTGCGGGTGCCTGCTTCCAACATCCTGCTGGGCGAAGGGCGCGGGTTCGAAATCGCGCAAGGCCGCCTTGGGCCGGGCCGCATCCACCACTGCATGCGCACGATCGGCGTGGCCGAAGAGGCGCTGGCCAAGATGGCCAAGCGGCTGCAATCGCGCGTGGCATTCGGCAAGCGCGTATCCGAGCAATCGGTGTGGGAATGGCGCATTGCGCAGGCCCGCATCGATATCGAGATGACACGCCTGCTGTGCCTGAAAGCGGCAGACATGATGGACACGGTGGGCAACAAGGCCGCCGCGCTGGAAATCGCCATGATCAAGGTGCAGGCCCCGCAAATGGCGCTGCGCATCATCGACGATGCCATACAGGCGCATGGCGGTGGTGGTGTTTCGGAGGACTTTGGCCTTGCCGAAGCTTATGCTCACCAGCGCACGTTGCGGTTGGCCGATGGGCCGGATGAAGTGCACGCCCGCTCCATCGCGCGGATCGAATTTGCGCGCCATGCGGACATGCCGAGTGGGGATCGGGGGTTCAGCTCCGGTGATCTTGGCGTGGCCAGGTAACGCACAGCACTTAGCGCCCCCGCGAAGGCGGGGGCCTCGGTGTTGTTACGAAACGATTGCTTAAACCGACTGAGGCCCCCGCCTTCGCGGGGGCGCAGCAAGCTGTAGGAATGTTGTCCCATGAAAGCTGCCGTCCTCGTTCAACCGGGCAAGCCGCTGGAAATCCATGATCTTTCGGTGTCCAAGCCCGGCCCGCATGAAGTCCTGATCCGCACGGCTGCCTGCGGGCTGTGCCATTCGGACCTGCACTTCATCGATGGTGCCTACCCGCACCCGCTGCCCGCCGTGCCGGGGCACGAAGCGGCGGGGATTGTCGAGGCAATTGGCAGCGAAGTGCGCACGGTGAAAGTGGGCGATGCGGTCGTCACCTGCCTTTCGGCGTTCTGCGGGCACTGCGAGTTTTGCGTTACCGGGCATATGTCGCTGTGCCTTGGCGGGGATACGCGGCGCAGCCCGAAGGACGCACCGCGCCTGTCGCGGACCGACGATGGCAGTACGGTCAACCAGATGCTCAACCTTTCGGCCTTTGCCGAGCAGATGCTGGTGCATGAGCACGCCTGCGTGGCGATCAACCCGGACATGCCGCTGGACCGGGCGGCTGTGATCGGCTGCGCAGTGACGACGGGTGCAGGCGCGGTGTTCAATGCGGCCAAGCTGGTGCCGGGCGAAACGGTCTGCGTGGTCGGCTGCGGTGGCGTGGGCCTGGCCACGGTCAATGCGGCCAAGATTGCGGGCGCGGGCCGGATCATCGCCGTTGACCCCATGCCCGAAAAGCGCGCGCTGGCGATGAAGCTGGGGGCGACCGATGCGCTGGACGCTGGGCCTGATTCTGCCGCGCAGATCGTGGAGATGACCAAGGGCGGCGTGCATCACGCCATCGAAGCGGTGGGCCGTCCGGCTTCGGGCGATCTGGCGGTGGCCACGCTGCGGCGCGGTGGCACAGCCACGATCCTTGGCATGATGCCGTTGAACCACAAGGTAGGCCTTTCGGCGATAGACCTGCTTTCGGACAAGAAACTGCAAGGCGCGATCATGGGGCGCAACCACTTCCCGGTGGACCTGCCGCGACTGGTGGAATTCTACATGCGCGGGTTGCTTGATCTGGACACGATCATCGCCGAGCGCATTCCGCTTTCGGGCATCAATGACGGGTTCGAGAAAATGAAGCAGGGCCATTCCGCCCGCTCGGTGATCGTGTTCGACCAATGAGCGAAGCGATGGACGCGCAGACTGCCTTTACAGGGACGGTAGTTCCAGAAGGTGCGGACAAGCTGGATGAGGCCGCCCTCAGCCGGTGGTTTGAAGAGCATGTTGAAGGTTTTCAAGGTCCGCTGAGCGTTTCGAAGTTCAAGGGTGGGCAATCGAACCCGACCTATAAGGTGGATAGCCCGTCCGGGCCGTACGTGTTGCGGCGCAAGCCCTTCGGCAAATTGCTGCCCTCTGCCCATGCCGTGGACCGCGAATACAAGGTGCAGGCCGGACTGTTCGGCACGGGCTTCCCCGTGGCGCGGCAATATGGGCTATGCACCGACGAGAGTGTGATCGGATCGTGGTTTTATGTGATGGGCTGCGTCGATGGCCGCACGATCTGGGATGGGGCGATGCCGGAGGCAACGCCTGAATTCAGGCGTGCGACCTATGACGCGATGGTCGATACGCTGGCGGCGCTGCATTCAGTGGATGTCGAGGCAGCCGGCCTTTCCGATTATGGCAAGCCGGGCAACTACTTCGGGCGGCAGGTGGACCGCTGGACCAAGCAGTATCGCTTGTCCGAGACGGAAACGATGCCCGAAATGGAGCGGCTGATTGAATGGCTGCCCGCAACGCTGCCCGAACAGACCCGCACCAGCGTGGTCCACGGCGATTACCGCATCGACAACATGATCTTTCACCCGACCGAGGCCCGCGTCGTGGCGGTGCTGGACTGGGAGCTTTCGACGCTGGGTGATCCGCTGGCGGACTTCACCTATTTCTGCACGGCGTGGGTGCAGGACAATGCCGGGCGCTCTGGCGTGCAGGATCTTGACCGCAAGGCATTGGGCATTCCCGAACTGGACGAGGTGGTTGCACGCTATTGCGCACAGACCGGGCGTGATGGGCTGGAAAGTCTGGACTGGTACATCGCCTACAACTTCTTCCGTCTGGCCGGGATCATCCAGGGCATCAAGAAGCGCGTGATCGATGGCACGGCATCAAGTGCGCATGCCAAGGCAATGTCCGAACGCGTGAAGCCGCTGGCCGAACTGGCGTTGAGCTTTGCGGTGAAGGCGGGGGCCTGATAACGCGCGCAGATGGAGCGTAGGCTGAAAGTCTATTTCGACGGGGGTTGCCGCCCCAACCCGGGCCGGATTGAGGTGGCCGCCGTGCTGCGGGGCGTAGCCCATGTGCGCGATGATCTGGGCGAAGGCACCAACGGCGATGCCGAGTGGCTGGCGCTGATCCATGCGCTGGAATGTGCGCAGGCAAGCGGTGCGGTGACTTTTGACCTGCTCGGAGACAGCCGGTCGGTGATCGAGCAGGCCAACGGGCGGGCGAAGGCGCGGTCAGAGGCGGATCGGACTCATCTGGCGCGGTTTCAGACTCTCACGGCTGGGCACCCGCCAGAGCGCATCCGTTGGATCAAGCGGGAGCAGAACCTTGCCGGGATTGCACTGAACGCGCGGCATCCAAGGTAGCAACCCCAACAACCCCGCTCACCGTCTGATTTCGTCATTCCCGCGCAGGCGGGAATCCAGCGCGCAACGGTTGGAACTGGATTCCCGCCTGCGCGGGAATGACGAAGTTTGAGGTCAAATCAGGCCGCTTCAGCCTTGGTTCCTGCCCGCTCCGCATTCAGTGCTTCGGCCAGCAAAAACGCCAGTTCGATTGACTGCGCAGCGTTGAGGCGCGGGTCGCAGTGGGTGTGGTAGCGGTCGGCAAGGCCTTCGTGGGTGATCGCAACGGCGCCGCCGACACATTCGGTCACGTCCTGGCCGGTCATCTCGATGTGGATGCCACCGGCATGCGTGCCTTCGGCGCGATGGACTGCGAAGAAGCCCTTCACCTCATTGAGAATGCGGTCGAATGGCCGTGTCTTGTAGCCGCTGTTGGCCTTGATCACATTTCCGTGCATCGGATCGCACGACCATACGACCGGATGGCCTTCACGCTTTACCGCGCGCACCAGCGGGGCAAGGCCAGCCACCACCTTGTCATCGCCGAAGCGGCTGATCAGCGTCATCCGGCCCGCCTCGCGCGCCGGGTTCAGCGTATCGAGCATCTTTAGCAAGGCGTCCGGCGTCAGCGATGGGCCACACTTCATGCCGATGGGGTTGTTCACGCCGCGCAGGTATTCGACGTGGGCCGAACCTTCAAAGCGGGTGCGATCGCCGATCCACAGCATGTGCGCGCTGGTATCGTACCAGTCACCCGTCAGCGAATCCTGACGCGTCATCGCCTCTTCGTACTGCAACAGCAGCGCTTCGTGGCTGGTGTAGAAGCTGGTGCCCTGAAGCTGCGGGACGGTGCGCGGATCAACGCCGCAGGCCTCCATGAAGTCGAGCGATTCGCCGATCTTGTCGGCCATTTCGCTGAACTTGGTTGCCCACGGGCTTTTGCCGATGTGGTCCAGCGTCCACTGGTGGACCTGCCGCAGATTGGCATAGCCGCCGGTGGAGAACGCGCGCAGCAGGTTCAGCGTGGCCGCAGCCTGGCTATAGGCGCGCAGCATGCGTTCGGGATCGGGGATGCGCGATTCGGGCGTGAAGTCGATGCCGTTGATGTTGTCACCAAGGTAGCTTGGCAGTTCGACGCCATCAATCGTTTCCACAGGCGAAGAGCGCGGCTTGGCAAACTGGCCGGCCATGCGGCCCACCTTCACCACCGGCTGCTTGCTGGCAAATGTCAGCACGACAGCCATCTGCAGCAGCACGCGGAACGTGTCGCGGATGTTGTTCGGATGGAACTCGGCAAAGCTTTCGGCGCAATCGCCGCCCTGCAGCAGAAAGCCCTTGCCCGCAGCCACTTGCGCCAGATCGGCCTTCAGCGCGCGTGCCTCGCCCGCAAAGACCAGCGGCGGAAAGCTCGTAAGGGTCTGCTCCACCCCGTTCAGCTTTTCAGCGTTCGGATAGGTCGGCAGATGCCGCCCCTCAAATCCCCGCCACGAATCCGCAGTCCAGTTCTGTGCCACAAGTGCTTCCTTTCAAGGCGGTGGCCTTTACGCCGCGAAGAGATGAATTGCAAAGGCAGCGTTGCTGTCACCGTAATCGACCCAGTCGAACAGCCATTACGGGGTTTTCCCTATCGCCTGTGTGAGCATGTCTTGGTGGATCGGCGGTTAACCCTGATTGTCCATCAACAGGCTGTCCGCTTCGTATCATGCCCGCCCTACCTCGCCTTTTTGCCGCGCTTGCGAAGTGTCACGCGGGCAACATACTGCCGCTGGCGGCTATGGCGATCTTCGCGATCGCGGCGCTGATCGGTGGTGCGGTGGATATGAGCCGTGCCTGGCGTGTGCAGACCAGACTGCAGGCAGCCTGCGATGCCGGCGCGCTGGCAGGGCGGCGCGCCGTGTCATCCAACGGCTTTGATGCAAATGCGCAGGCGCAGGCGCAAAACTATTTCTACGCCAATTTCAACACCGCCCGGCTGGATGCCGACAATACGGCTTTCGTGGCGACCTCTGTAGACAAAGGCGGCACCATCGATGCCGTGGCAACGGCGGAGCTGCCGCCCCTGATGATGCAGCTGTTCGGCTTTGCCGGTTTTGAATTGCGTTCCGACTGCACCGCAGCGATGGGCGCGGGCAACAACGACATCATGATGGTGCTCGATACTACCGGTTCGATGGCGTGGCAGCTTAACGGAAGCACCCAGACCCGCATCGAAGCGCTGCGGGCATCGATGAAGAGCTTCTACGACAACTTGGCCAATGCAACCTCTGGGACGAACGCGCGCATCCGCTTCGGCTTTGTGCCTTACAGTTCCTCGGTAAACGTCGGGCGGCTGATCCGTGCAAAGGATCCGGAATACTTGGTCGACAGCTGGACCATCCAATCGCGCCGGGCCATCTACCGCACAGTGCAAGTGGTGAGCGGTTATGGCACGCCAGCAGCCGCTCCCGGCACGACCAACACATCTGGTGCCAACTATACCGGCTGGACCGATCATTCCGCGAGCACTTACGCCTTTTCCAGTACTTGCGCGGCAAATCGCCCGGCCGACACGGCATGGACCAACAGCGGCGCGGCAACGTCTGTCACCACCACTACGATCAACGGTTCCGGGCAGCAGGTGACCACGATCACCACCACACAACTGCAGAACATGACCGACTACGAATGCAACTGGCAGTTCCTGTCGTTCAAAGTCCAGAAACGCACCGGATCGCGCACCGTGACGACCACGATCTCGTCCGCCGCCAATCCGATATACACCTCGTCGCAGGTGTTTGACCGGTGGGAGTATCGGCCAGTCACTTACAGCACGCAGAACTACAAGAACTTCGAAGCGGTGAGCACCAACACAGGCGAAAACGGAACGACGGCTTCATCAACCTGGCGCGGCTGCATCGAAGAACGCGCGACCGTTTCGGAAGACGCGTTTAGTTGGTCGGCGTTGGGTGGTGTTTCTCCATCAGGCGCGCTTGACCTTGATATCGATACCCCGCCGGACAGCTCCAGCAGCTCGAAATGGGCGCCGATGTGGCCTGAAGTCGCCTATATCCGGACCCAGATATTCGGTGGCAACGTGTATATGAACAATGCGTTGCCATCACCCACGGGGCAACAGGCGCCCTCGTTCTGCCCATCGCCCGCGCAACTGCTGTCCACGATGGATCGCAGCGCCTACTTCGCTTACGCCGATGGGCTGGTGGCCGAAGGTGGCACTTATCATGACATCGGCATGGTCTGGGGCGCGCGCCTGTTTTCGCCTGACGGGATATGGTCGGACAACGTGCTTGACCCCGCCGGCAACGGCAGTGAGATATCACGCCACATGATCTTCATGACCGATGGTGAAATGTCGCCGTCCTACTCGGTGCAGTCTTCGTGGGGCATCGAGTATCATGACCGGCGCGTGACCGACGATGGCATCTCCCGAGACAAGGAGCGCCACAACGCACGCTTTCTGGCCCTGTGCGACGCTGTGAGAGCAAAAGGCATCAGGCTGTGGGTAATCGCGTTTGCTCAGGGCATGACCACCGAACTGGCCGCTTGCGCATCAACCGCCAGCGCGTTCACCGCTTCAAACGCCACCCAGCTTGACGCAGCGTTCCAATCAATCGCCAAGCAGGTGGGCGAACTGCGGGTGGTGCAATGAGCCGGCTTTCATGCTTCAAACGCCTCGCTTCTGACTGCGAAGGGGCAACCCTTGTAGAGTTTGCCATTGCAACGCCGATGTTCCTGGTGCTCGTCGTTGGCATTCTCGACATTGGCCAGATGGTTTACGGCAAGGCGGTTCTGACCGGTGCCGTTCATCGTGCTGCGCGCAATACCGCGCTGGAGACACGCAATACGTCTGAGGCTGACGCGAGCGTGCGCAACGCAATCGCGCCGATCTTGCCGGGCGTTACAATCGCAACCAGCCGCACCAGCTATTACGATTTCGCCGACGTCGGCAGGCCCGAAAAGTGGAATGACGCCAACGGCAATTCCCGCTGCGACAACAACGAAACCTATACCGACGAGAACCGGAGCGGGACGTGGGACGAAGACGTCGGCAAAAAGGACAGCATCGGTGATGCCAATGATGTCGTCGTGTACAAGGTCACGGCCTCGTTCTCGCCGATGTTCAAGGTTCCATTTCTGCCCCAACGCTGGGGAACGCGAACTTTGAGCGCGACAGCCGTGACCAAGAGCCAGCCTTTCGGCAACCAGACAAGTTACGGGTCTTCCGCAGGGAATTGCGCATGACCGTCCACAGCCCCAATCCCCGCCTGCTGCGCGCTCTGGCAAAAGATACGACTGCAGTTTCGATCATCGAGTTTGCCCTCGTCCTGCCACTGTTCATGACCTTGGGGATGTATGGCGCAGAAATCGCATGGCTAAATGCCACGGCGCTGGAAGTGAGTCAGGTGGCCATCTCAATGGCCGACAATGCATCCCGCATTGGCCAGACCGACAATAGCGGCGTAACGCCAACGATCAGCAGTGATGATGTCGCATCCGTCCTGACCGGCGCATTGGAAGAAGGCGATACGGTTGCCCTTGCGGACAACGGCCGCGTCATCCTTTCCAGCCTTGAAGGCAATCCGGTGAACGGCAAGCAATACATTCACTGGCAGCAGTGCATGGGCAAAGGCAAGCAGCAGTCCAAGCGCGGCAAGGCCGACCCAACCGGCGGACTGCTGACTTCAGTGGTCAACGGCCTGACGATGGGCGGAAAGACCATCAAGGCACCTGCAGGCGGTGCCGTGATGGTGGCCGAAGTCTGGTACGAATACAAAGGCCTGTTCGGTACGCTGTTCGTCGACAACATCGTCATTCACGAAGAAGCCGCGGTCATCGCGCGTGACGACCGCAGCGCCAGCGCCGGCCTTACCGGAAACGACAAGAAGAACGCGTGTTAACCGCGTTTACGGCTTCTTTTCAGGCACCACTTCCAGCCGCCAGCTCTTGTCCTTCAACAGATAGCGCTGGGCAAGCAGCTGCATCCGCTCGGGCGTGGTCTGGCTATAGTCGTTGAGGATGGTGCGGATCGCGGCGATCTTGCGCGGGTCATTGGCCGCCCCTTCGAGCTGGAACATGTAAAAACCGTTGCCTGTGCTGGCGCGGGTGATCAGTTGCTTGAGCGGCTCTGTCACGCGGCCGATCTCGTCCGCCGTCGGCGGGGTTGCTGCCAGATCGGCAGCGATCTTGTCAGCGGCAGCAAAGAACGTGTCGAAATCGCCGGGGCGCAACTGCACCATCGCCGAAATGTAGCCGCCCGAAGGCAGATCGAGCGGCCAGCTTGAACCGACTTGCGGGGCGTAACTCGCGCCCACCTTTTCGCGCATCGCATCGAACAGGCGATTGTTGAAGATCTGGGCGAGGATTTCAAGCTGGCGGCTTTCGCGCACGCCTTGCTGTCCGCCACCGGTGGGCCATGCAACCAGCGCAGCTGCCTGTCCGGGGTCACCACGATGGGTCAGCACCAGCGGTTCGGCATTGTGCGCGGGAATATTGGGAGCAAGCGCGGGCTGTTCGGTCGCCGGACGGGCAGGCAGCGCGCCAAAAGTCTTTTCCAGTGCCGCAATTGCCTGTTCGCGAGTGAAATCGCCGAACATATCGATTTCGATTGGGCCTTGCGCCAGCAACGGCTCCCACGTGGCGCGGAAGCCTTCGGGGGTAACCTTCTCAAGCTCTGCCGGATTGGGCGTGGCATAGCGCGGGTCACCATCGCGCAGCAGCCAGTTGAGATCGCGGTTGAGCACCGCCATCGGCGCGGAATTGAAGCTTTCGTACTGCAGCTTGGCCGCAGCCTTGGCGCGCAGCACCGGGTTCGGTTCCCAGCGTGGCGTGGCCAGCTTGGCGGCCATGAGATAAAGCTGGTCTGCCAGATCGGCGGGCCGGGTATCGGCAGACAGCACGAAGGCCGTATCGTCGATGTTGAAATCAAGGCTCAGCTTGCGGCCTGTGGCCAGCCGGTCAAGATCATCACGGCCCAAGGTGCCGATGCCGCTGTCCATCAGCGCCATTTGCCCCATCGGCCCGTAGACCGCGTTCTGCGGGCTGATCGCCGAATAGCCGCCGCCGAAACGCGCCTTCAGGATGATCCGGCCGGGTTCAGCATCGTTGGGCCAAAGCAGGACTTTCACGCCGTTGGACAGTTCGATCTGTTCGATGCCCAGCAGGCCGATCGGCCGAGCGCTTGCCACTGTGCCGGGTGTTCCGACAGGAGGCAGATCTTCAAACTTAAGCGAATTGGCGGCCACACGGCTGCCCGACGCGGCTTCGACCGAAGCGGTGAGCGCGGCGCGAAGCGATGCCTCGTCAGCCTCGCCCACCTTTGGCGTAATCATCATCGGGCGGATAACCGTGCCCTGAAACAGCGCGCGCGTACTTTTCAGCACCGCATCGGGTTTGAACAGCGGGATCGAGCTTTTGAAGATTTGATAGACGGTATCGGGATTGGCCACCGTCTCGCGAATGTCCACCGCGTTGACGATGTCGTCCGCTGCGCGCGATCCGGCGATGGTCGATTGCGTTTCGACTGCCACCTTGAACGCCACTTCGAACTCGGCGACCTCACGGTCGATCTCTTCCTGCGAAGGCGGCGTGGCGAGCGCATCGGCAATAACCCCGCGCACATCGGAAACCGCGCCTTTCCAGTCCTCGCTAAGCGGGGTGACGGTAACGATGGTCGCATCGGCAGAGCGCGAAAGCTCCTGCTTCATCTCGTCAACCGAGGCGGCAAGGTAGCTGCCCCCTGCCCGCGCGCGCCCTTCCAGACGGCGGTTGATCAGCGCCAGCGCTACCCTGTCGATCATCAACGCCTGATTGTAGGAGATGGTATCGTTGACCTTCTTCCACGGCCGCAGCACCGCCCAGTTGACGATGCGCGGCAGGTCAGGCTCGACCATGACTTTGGCCTCGCCCACCGGGTTCTGTGGATCAAGCCCTGCTGGTGCGACGGGCTTGCCGAAATCGGGCTGCGGAGACTTTTTGCCCGCCACCTTCCAGCCGCCGAACCACTGTTCGATCCGCGCAACCAGCGTTGCCGGATCAGCGTCACCTGCCACCACGATCACGGTGTTGTCGGGGCGATACCACTTGTCGTGAAAGGCTTTTACTTTCGCGCCCGTGGCAGCTTCGAGCGTCGGCACTGTGCCAATCGGATTGCGCGCGGCGAGAAGCTGTCCGTTAAAGAACAGGTTGCGCGTTTCATCCAGAACGCGCGATTGCGCACTGGTGCGTTCGCGCATTTCGGCAAGCACGATCGGCACTTCGGTCTTCACGCCGCGATCGGTGAAGATCGGCGCAATGATCATGCCCGAAAGCAGGCGGAACGTCTCGTCCAGCTTGGCCGGATCGGCCTGCGGAATGTCCAGCTTGTAGGTGGTCTGCGTCGGGCTGGTTTCCGCATTGGTATCGCTGCCGAACGTTGCACCAAGACGCTGCCATGTGGGGATGGTCTCGCCTTCCTTCAGGTACTTCGATTCGCGGAAGGTCAGGTGCTCCAGAAGGTGGGCATAGCCGCGCTGTTCCTCGGTCTCGTACATCGAGCCTGCATCCACCAGCACGCGGATAGAAACCTGTTCGGGCGGCACGCCATTGTGGCGCACGGCATAGCGCACGCCATTGGACAGGACGCCAAAGGTCCACGCCTTGTCCTGCGGCACGTCAGAACCCTGATAGAGCCACGGAACCGCCGATTTTGTGGCGGTTGCAGGCGCTTTTGCCGGGGTCTGCGCAACGATCGGCGCGGTCGAAACCAGCAGGAGGGAAAGGAACAGGCCAAGGCGCCGGGCGCGCGTGTTATTTGATTGCATCACCGGACTATAGGAAGCCTTCGGATGAAGGACCAGTGAATAGACCTGTTATTGCGCCGCTGCTGCTGCTTCTGCCGCCGCAGCGGCCGCCTCAGCTGCTTCGCTCGCCTGCTGCGCCGAATCGGCCTGCCCACCGCGCATCGCCTCAACTTCAGCTACTGTTTTGAAGTCGACCAGTTCAACCTGAAACACCAGATCCGAATTGGCCGGAATCGGGCCAGATTCCTGCGCTCCATAACCCAGCGTAGCGGGCACGCAGAAGCGCCACACGCTGCCCTTGGTCATCATCTGCAGGCCCTCGGAAAAGCCCGGGATCACGCCTTCGACCGGGAATGCCGTCTGCTTGTTCTGGTCAAACACTTCACCGTTTGCCGCGAGATAGCCGACGTAACCAACCAGCACATAATCGCCCTTGGCAGGCTTCGCACCTTCGGCAGGCTTGAGCATCAGCGTGCCCAAGCCGCTTGCCGTCGCCGCACTGCACAACCGTTGCGTGGCCGGAACGATCGGGTTCAGCGGCACGGGAATGATCGCTGTGGAAGGCGCGGGGGCTTTGGGCGCAGGTTTGGCCGGAGCGGCCAGCGCAGACGATGCGGCGGCAAGGAAAACGGCAGGGGCGAAGCGGCGCAGCGCGCGAAAGGTCAGGCTCATAACAGCGCCATAGCGAGGCCTCGCTGCCCGCGCCATGCACGCTTTGCCCCTGCGTGCGGATAATTCGTCATCCAGCCCCGCCAGAGTGGCGTTTTCAAAGGCTCCAGCCACTTGACCCCCTGCGTCACCGTCCTACATGCGAGTCATGTTCATAGAGACCGAAACCACGCCCAACCCGGCGACGCTCAAATTCCTCCCTGGCGAGCAGGTCATGCCCACCGGCACGCGCGAGTTCACCTCGCCCGAAGCGGCGGAGGTATCGCCACTGGCGCAGGCGTTGTTCGATCTGGGCGATGTTACCGGCGTGTTCTTCGGCCGCGATTTCGTTTCGGTCACAGCCGCACCGGGCGTTGAATGGTCGTCGCTCAAACCGCAGGTGCTCTCGCTCCTGCTCGATCATTTCGTGGCGCAGGCCCCGCTGTTCGTGCCGGGCAACGCAGGCGGCATCGCGGTTCCTGCCGAAGCGGACGATGCGTTCTCTGATGACCCGGCCGATGCCGACGTGATCGAACAGATCAAGGACTTGATCGAAACCCGCGTCCGCCCTGCCGTTGCCAACGATGGCGGCGACATCATCTATCGTGGCTTCCGCGAAGGCGTGGTCTATCTGCAAATGCAGGGTGCCTGCTCGGGCTGCCCTTCATCGTCGGCCACGCTCAAGAACGGCATCGAAAGCCTGCTCAAGCATTACGTTCCCGAAGTCAGCGAAGTGCGCGCCGCCTGAATGCGCAGACTGGTGATCGACAGCGCGACGGAAGCCTGCTCGGTCGCCTTGTTCGAAAACGATGAACTGATTGCGGGCGAGTGCCTGACGCTCGGGCGCGGCCACGCCGAACGGCTTGTGCCGATGATTGCCGCATTGCCCGAAAAGGGTCGCGCCGACGTGATCGCGGTCGACATCGGCCCGGGCAGTTTCACCGGGATCCGCGTTGGCCTTGCCGCTGCCCGCGCGCTGGGCCTTGCGTGGAACGCGCGGGTTGAGGGTTACGAAAGCCTTGGCCTTGTCGCTGCGATGGCGCGCGATCAGCACCCCGATACGGCCATCGATGTTTGTATGACCGGTGGCCACGGCGAATGGTTCTTCCAGCCTTTTGCTGCCGATGGAGAACCGCTTGCGCCGGTCATATCCCTATCTCCCGAAGCCGCCGCTACGCAAAGCGGTGCTGCACTGGTCGCGGGCAGCCAGGCGCAAGCTCTGACAGAACTGCGCGGTAGCGCGCGCGCGCTAGACATGCGGCCCGATGCCCGCACCTTTGCGCTGCTCCGCACCGGCCGCCTCATTGTCGACCCGAGGCCGAGCTACGGACGCGCGCCCGACGCGCGGCTGCCGTTGGCCGCTGCCTGAGCAGAGGCACGACCCGCGCCATGCTCGCTCCTTCCGACGATATTGACCGGATCATGTCGGTCATGGAGCGAGCCTTCCCCCCCGAATATGGTGAGGCATGGAACAAGCGTCAGGTCAGTGACGCGCTGGTCGTAGGTAGTTGTCGTTATGGCCTGATCGGTGCGGATGGCGCAGAACAATTGCCGCAGACGTCAGACGCGGCAGGATTTTTTATGAGTCGCGGCATTCTTGATGAAGAAGAACTGCTGCTTTTTGCCATTGCACCCGAATACCGCCGACAGGGGTTGGGTCATATCCTGCTCACCCGCTTTATATCTTCGGCAAAAGACAATGGTATGTCCCGCATCTTCCTTGAAATGCGACGCGGAAACCCGGCCGCTTTTCTGTATGCATCTCATGGTTTCCACGAGATCGGGGTAAGGCCGTCCTATTACAGGACACCAGGTGGCAACCGCATTGATGCAATCAGCCAAGAGCTAACTTTCCAAGACTGATCCGATACTTGGGGTCATCTGGCAGAGGGTGACTACGGATTCAAAAAAATCTGGGTCGAATGGTTGTATCTTTCGTTAGGAGGACTATACAGCGTGACTTGGATCACCAATCATAGTTGATGGCAGTTGATCCACGATCTCACCAGCAAAGAAAGCCGGTTCGCAATGACTGAAATTCAAAATGATATGCGGGAGACGCTGATCACGCTCACTTCCGACATTGTTGCTGCCCATGTCAGCAACAACAGTGTCGCGGTCAGTGACCTGCCTACGCTGATCACCAACGTCTATACCGCGCTTGCCGGTCTCGAAAAGCCAGCTCCGGTCGAAGAACCTGCGCCGGAACCGGCCGTTTCGATCCGCTCTTCGGTGAAGAACGATCACATCGTTTGCCTTGAAGACGGCAAGAAGCTGAAGATGCTGAAGCGCCACCTCGCCACGCGCTACAACATGACCCCGGATCAGTACCGCGCACGCTGGAACCTGCCCGCCGACTATCCGATGGTCGCTCCGGCCTATGCTGAAAAGCGCCGCGAACTGGCCAAGAAGATCGGCCTTGGTCGCAAGCCTGCGCCCAAGCGTGGCCGCAAACCTGCCGCTGTCGTCTGATATAGACCGCCGTTCACGCAATACGATTGCGCGCGGTTGAAGATTTGGCCCGCCTGTCTATAGACGGGCGGGCCGATCCTTTTTTTAGCGAGATCCCATTGCACCAGGCGATCGACATTGAAGCCCTCTGCGCCGAACGTGGCCTGCGCATTACCGACCAGCGCCGCACCATTGCGCGCGTGCTTTCGGAAAGCGACGATCACCCCGACGTTGAAAAGCTGCACGAGCGCGCGTCTGCGATCGATTCCCGCATTTCGATCGCCACGGTCTATCGCACCGTGCGCCTGTTCGAAGAGGCGGGGATTCTTGATCGCCACGACTTTGGCGATGGACGCGCCCGTTATGAGGCGACGCCAGAGGCGCACCACGATCACCTGATCGACGTTGAGACCGGCAAGGTCATCGAATTCGTCGATCCCGAACTCGAACAGCTCCAGCGCCAGATCGCCGAAAAGCTCGGTTACCGGCTCGTCGATCACCGCATGGAGCTTTACGGCGTCAGGCTTGAACGCGAAGGCTGAGACAGGGCCGCGTCCGGCGATACCGTTCGTCGGGCGATTGCGCATTGGTTCGCGCATGGCCGGTATGCTGCTCCTGCTGATCGCCTGCGTTCCGCTCTACTACTTGTGGCGCATCGCCGGCATGCGCAATCCGTGGCCTCGCCTGTTTCTTGGCGGCATCGCCCGCATCGCCGGAGCGCGCGTCAGCATAACCGGCACTAGGGCACGCGGCGGGGCATTCCTGCTTTCCAACCACGTCAGCTGGCTGGATATTCCCGTGATCGCCGGAGCCAGCGGCAGCGCATTCGTGGCGCATTCGGGCCTTGCCGAGATCGGCCTGCTAAGATGGCTGTGCCGGATGAACGACACGGTATTCGTCGAACGCCACAATCGCCGTTCTGTGCACGAGCAAGTGGCCAGTGTGCGAGCCGCGCTAACTGACACAGGCGCGCTGACCGTGTTTCCCGAAGGCACGACGAGCGATGGCACCGGGCTGCTGCCATTCAAGTCCTCGCTGCTCTCCGCGCTCGATCCGCCCCCGCCGGACATCGCCATCCAGCCGCTGTGGGTAGACTACGGCCCTGACTCTGCCGCCATCGCCTGGGTGGGTGACGAGCATGGTCTCGACAATTTCCTGAAACTGCTTGCCCGCCGCCACGCCATTGCGGTGACGGTGCACTTCCTTGATCCGCTTAGGCCGGACGAAACCACCAATCGCAAGGCGATGGCTGCAGCCGCGCGTAATCGCATCGTGGCGCAGATGGCGCTGCACCGGTAGCCAAAGCGCGCAAAATCCCCTATCGGCCCGGCCTATGGCAACTTCCCTGACCCCTGCCCCGAAAACCTTCCGCGTCAAAAGCTTCGGCTGCCAGATGAACGTCTATGATGGCGAGCGTATGGCCGAACTGCTCGGTGCCGAGGGGATGACTGCGGCGGCAGACGGTGAAGACGCCGATCTGATCGTCCTCAACACCTGCCACATCCGGGAAAGAGCTACCGAGAAAGTCTATTCCGATATCGGCCGCATCGGCAAGGATTCGCGCCGCGCGGACGGCTCTGCCCCGATGATCGCGGTTGCCGGATGCGTTGCTCAGGCCGAGGGCGAGGAAATCATGGCCCGCGCGCCCAGTGTGAAGGTCGTGGTCGGCCCGCAGTCCTACCATCGCCTGCCAGCAATGGTCGCCGATGCCGCCGCCGGGAAGCGGTCAACCGAAACCGACATGCCCGCCGAAGCCAAGTTTGCCGCACTGCCCAAGCGCCGCAAATCTGGCCCCTCCGCGTTTCTGACGGTGCAGGAAGGTTGCGACAAGTTCTGCACTTATTGCGTCGTGCCCTATACGCGCGGCGCGGAGATAAGCCGTCCATTCACCGATCTGGTTGAAGAGGCAAAACTTCTGGTCGCAGGCGGCGCGCGCGAGATCACGCTGCTTGGCCAAAACGTGAATGCGTGGACAGGCCAAGACAAGAAAGGCCGCGCTGTCGGCCTTGATGGCCTTGCCCGCGCGTTGGCTGCCGAGCCGGATCTCAAGCGAATCCGCTATACCACCAGCCACCCGAACGACATGACTGACGGGTTGATCGCCGCGCATGGGGAACTGGAAAAGCTGATGCCGTTCCTCCACTTGCCGGTGCAGGCAGGCAATGATCGCGTGCTTAAGGCGATGAATCGCAGCCACACGACGGACAGCTATCTGCGCCTGCTTGAACGAATCCGCGCCGTCCGCCCCGACATTGCGCTGTCCGGCGATTTCATCGTCGGCTTTCCCGGTGAGACCGAGGCAGAGTTCCAAGATACGCTGCGGCTGGTCGATGCGGTCGGCTATGCGCAGGCGTTCAGCTTCAAGTATTCCCCCCGCCCCGGCACGCCTGCCGCAACGATGGCGGATCAGGTGCCTGCCAGCGTGATGGACGAGCGACTCCAGCGCCTGCAAGCCGCACTTAACCGCCACCAACATGCCTTCAACAAGGCCAGCGTGGGCAAGACTTGCGACGTTCTGGTTGAACGGAAGGGCAAGCTTCCCGGGCAGTGGCTCGGCAAGTCTCCGTGGCTGCAATCCGTCCACTTCATGGCAGATGCAGACATCGGATCGATGGTCACGGTCGAACTGGTCGATGCCGGGCCAAACTCCCTTTCCGGGCGTCTCGTCTAATACGCCTGTGGAATAGTCGCGCAGCGTCTTGTCTGCGCAACATCCGTTCTTATGCTCTGATTCAGGCCTTCACTATCAAGGCCCAACGCAAAAGGAGCGCATGGCCCGAAAACTCCCCCGCGCTGATGAAGCGCATCACCGGCCCGAACAACACCGCCTTGGACAGCCGCGTGCTGGCCATATGGGGCGCGCAAGGGTTGAGGTTGAATTTGACGAACAGACCGTGCTTGGCGCGCTGTTTGGCCAGTTTGACACCAATCTCGTGCTTCTTGAGAACCGGCTGGGAGTTTATATTTCCGCGCGCGGCAACCGCGTGGTGATCGAAGGACCGGACGACCCCGTCGCCCGTGCCCGCGATGTTCTCAAAGGCATGCACCAGCGCCTGCTGTCGGGGCAAGAGGTGGATTCCGGCGCGGTCGATTCGCTGATCGCGATGAGTGTGGAGCCGACGCTGGAAGGCATCATCACCGGCGCGCCCGGCGGCGCACCGCCCATCATGATCCGCACCCGCAAGAAAACCATCGTTCCGCGCTCTGCCACGCAGATCGATTACATGCGCGCGCTGGTCAGCCATGACGTGATCTTTGCGCTCGGCCCGGCAGGCACCGGCAAGACCTACCTTGCGGTCGCACAGGCCGTGGCACAGCTCATTTCCGGATCGGTCCAACGCCTGATCCTGTCACGCCCAGCGGTGGAAGCGGGCGAACGGCTCGGCTTCCTGCCGGGCGACATGAAGGAAAAGGTCGATCCCTATCTCCGCCCGCTATACGACGCGCTCTATGATTGCATGCCACCCGAACAGGTGGAGCGCCGTCTTGCCAGCGCCGAAATCGAGGTTGCACCGATTGCGTTCATGCGCGGTCGCACGCTGGCCGATGCCTTTGTGATTCTTGACGAAGCGCAGAACACCACACCAGCGCAGATGAAGATGTTCCTCACCCGCTTCGGCCAGAACAGCCGCATGGTGATCTGTGGGGACCCCAAGCAGGTCGATTTGCCCGGCGGTGTCAGCGCAAGCGGCCTCAACGATGCAGTCAAGCGTCTCGAAGGCGTGGAAGGCATCGCCACGGTGCGCTTCAGCACCGCAGACGTTGTCCGCCACCCGATTGTGGGCCGAATTGTCGAGGCCTATGAAGGCAAGAACGATGGTAAAGACGAGTGAGCGCGCCCGTCCTTGAAATCGACATCGACCCGATCTGGGGCGATGAGACCGACTGGGAAGCACTGGCCAACCGCGCTGCCGAAGCCACGGCGCGGATCGTGCCGGAACTTGCGCACGAAAACCTCCTCATCAGCCTGGTTATGGCCGATGACGAAGAGGTGCATGCACTGAACAAGCAGTGGCGGGCCAAGGACAAGCCGACCAACGTCCTGTCTTTCCCGATGCTTTCGCGCGAGGAAGTGCTCAACGCTGCGCGCAATGCCAACGCGCCCGGCATGCTCGGCGACATGATCCTCGCCCACGGCGTGTGCGAGCGCGAAGCTGCGGAAAAGGGTGTCTCGGTCGAAATTCACGCCACGCACCTGATCGTCCACGGCTTGCTCCACCTTGCCGGGTACGATCACGAACTGGGCGAAACGCAGGCCGAAGAAATGGAGGAACTGGAACGGAAGTCGCTTGCACTGATGGGCATTGCCGACCCATATGCGGTCGAAGACTGACCATACAGGGGAATTGAGCAGTGCCCGAGGGCGATGACTCCACCGGCGAGAGCCGATCAGGAGACGCAGACAGTAGTAGCCGTGCGCTGTGGCGCGCGATCAGGGCCTTTTTCAAGGGGCCGGACCACGATCAGTCGCTACGCGCGCAAATTGAGGAAGCGATCGACGAGCACGAGGGCGAACAACCTCACTCTAGCGCCAACAACGGTGACCTTGTCCCGCTTGAGCGCCAGATGCTGCGCAACCTGCTCCATTTCAGCGAACACGACGCCGACGACGTAGCGATCCCGCGCGGCGAAATCATTGCCGTGCCCGCGTCAGCCAGTTTCGAGGAGATGGTAGCCTCCTTTGCAGAGAACGGCCACAGCCGCATGCCGGTTTTTGGCGAATCGCTCGACGAAATCATCGGCATGATTCACGTGAAGGATGTCTTCACGATCGTGGCCGGTATGCTCCTGTCAAACAAGCCAGCGCCAAAGGATTGGACCTCCTTGATGCGCCAACCGCTGTTCGTGCCTCAGGCACGGGGCGCGCTTGACGTATTGGCGGACATGCGCAGCAAGCGTACCCACCTTGCCGTGGTCATCGATGAATATTCCGGAACCGATGGTATCATCACCATCGAAGACCTTGTCGAAGAGATCATCGGCGAGATCGAGGATGAACACGACGATGCTCCGCAGGAACTGCTCCGCCGCATTGACCCAGACACCTGGGATGCCGATGCGCGCGCAGAATTGGATGACGTTGCCGAAACCGTCGATCCACGTCTTGCCGAAGTGGAGGAAGACGTGGATACGATCGGCGGGCTTGCCGTAGTACTTGCGGGCGAAGTGCCGCCTGTCGGGCGTGTGCTGGAACACGCCAGCGGTTGGCGGCTGGAAGTGACAGGGGGCGATGAACGCCGCCTCACGCGCCTGCGGCTCCATGCACCCCGCACTGAAACCACCGTTGAAGAATAGGGTAACCAGATGATCCGCCGCCTTCCTCCCCTGCGCTCGCTTGAGGCGTTCATTCGCGTCGTGCGTGCAGGCTCGGCCAAGACGGCGGCGGCGGAGCTGGCGCTCAGCCCGTCGGCATTGTCACGGCGCCTCGGCGCGCTTGAAGACTTCGTCGGCAAGCCGATGTTCGAGCGGAAGCATCAGGCGCTGAAGCTGACCGAGGAAGGCCAGCAGCTTTATGATGCAGTCGCCCCGCTGATTGACGAGATGGCTGATCGGGTGGACCGCCTGATCGATACAGGCAAAGTCATGCGCCTACGGCTTGGCGTGTTGCCCCTGTTCGGGAGCCAGCGCCTGTTCCCGCGTCTGGGAGAACTGCGCAAGCTGCACCCGCAACTCCATATCGACATCGATTCGGGCCATTCGGCCGAAACCAAACTGGGCGACACCATTGATGCCGCCATCGTCCTGTCAGAAGGGCCGGATGCCTCGCTCCATTCGGTGCGACTCGATCATAACCGCGTTCACGCCATCACATCAGTTGCGTTGGCCGAGGAACTGGGTGACCGGCCCGATGTTGCCAAGCTTTCGAAGCAGACCTTCCTTGTCCACAACGACCTGCCCGCCAGTTTCGAAGCGTGGAAGAAGGCGCTGCATCTGGAAAAGATGGAACCGGCCGCAATCGACCATTTCGATTCTGGCCAGTTGATCCTTGAAGCCGCGGCCCAAGGCCTCGGCATCGCGATCATGCATGATGATCACTACCACCGCAGCCACGATTCGCGCCTGGCACGGCTTTACGACATCGACGTCGACAGCCCCTATTCCTACTGGTTCGTGTGCCGCCCGCGCGCGCTGCAATCACGCCCGGTGCGGCTGTTCCATGACTGGATGCTGCGCGCGGGGCTGTAGTCTCTGAAAGGCGCGCAGTTTTCGCCGCACCTTGCCGCCATCAATGTCCGCAGGCCAGCGCTTCAACCACGTCGTCCAGCCTTGCAGGGTCGCCCACAGCAATCACGTGGCCATCTGACCCGGCGTGAAGCGGGTCGCCATTCCAGTCAGCCATCGCCCCACCTGCACCCTCAACCACCGGCACCAGCGCTGCCCAGTCGTGGATCTTCAGCCCTGCTTCGCACACCACATCAAGCTGCCCGGTGGCCAGCATCGCGTAGTTATAGCAATCGCCGCCCATGACCATGCGTTTGTGATCGGTCTTGGCGGCAAGGCCCATGAAGTGACCGCCATCGTGATCATCAAAATAGTGCGGCCCGGTCGTTGCCAAAGTCGCTTCTGACAGTTCGCGACACAGGCGGGTACGCACGGGCTTGCCGTTCAATGTGGTCGGCATTCCCAAAGCGCCTATCCAGCGTTCGCCGGTAATCGGCTGATCGATCACCCCCAACACCGGAAATCCCTCAACCATCAGCGCGATCAACGTGCCGAAAATAGGACGCCCGGCAAGGAAACCTGCCGTCCCGTCAATCGGATCCAGCACCCAGCTGCGCCCGGAGCTTCCGGCGGTCGATCCAAACTCCTCGCCAATCACCGTATCTCGCGGCACTTCTGCCGTAAGGATGCGGCGCATCGCTTCTTCCGCTGCGCGGTCAGCCAGCGTAACCGGAGTTGCATCATCCTTGCGTTCGGCCGCAACTGTCCGGAAATAAGGACGAATTGCCGCAGCGGCTGCATCGGCAAGACGGATGGCGAGGGCAATGTCCTGATCAAGTTTCATGTGTTGGGTGTTTATGCCTCTGCGTCATCGGGTCAACCCACAGGCACGAATTGCCCTGCGGCAAAACGTCTCGTTGTATCATTCGCTGCAGCGTGACAGGACGCACAGGCGTTTTGGTGCAAAGGGATTAGAACGCCAATACAGATTGCCTTGGGGGCGCAGTTGAATGACACGCAACAACCGGCCAGGGACGGAAAGATCACCCGGTGTTGACCGCGCAATAGCATCGCCAAACGCCACGCGCGATGGCCAGCCGATATCGTACAGTCGCGCACCTGCGGCGGATCTTGAACGCTGGGTTGGCCGCTTTTACGTGACCATCGTCAACGCCCCGCCCGAACACCGCCTTGATTGCGGGCTGCTCAGCGATTTTGCCTGCATCCGCATGCAATTGCGCGGCAATTGGCAGGCAGAAACCGCCGCTGGCCTGAAATCCGCAGACAATGCCGCGATGATGTTTGGCCCGCAGTCTCGCCGCATGCCGATCAGCGTGACTGGCAGCTTCATCAGCGTCGGCATTTTCCTGCGTCCCGGTGTGTGCCACGCGCTGAACGGGCCAAAGCTGGCTGATCTGGTTGACCGGCTTGAGACGTTTACAGATCTCGGCCTTCCCGAACAGCGCTGGCTGGACTTGTGCCACCCCGACGATTCGCCCGAAGATTGGGTCCGGGCGATGGAATACGAAATGCGCAGCCTGATTGCTGAGCGCGCGGTTCGGGAGCCTGATCCGATTTCGGCCCGGTTTGAAGCTGCGGCCTTCACCGATCCCACGGTAAGCATCGCCCGCCTTGCCGAGGAAATCGGCGTAGAGCAGCGCAGGCTTGAACGCATCGTCAGCCGCGATTTCGGTATGCCGCCCAAGCAGGTGCTGCGCCGTGCCCGCGCGCTCGATATGGCCAGCCACTTGCGCGGCGTGGCCGATCACGCCGAGGCTGAGGCCATCGCGCTGCGCTATTACGATCAAAGCCACCTGATCCGCGAATTCACCGAACTGTTCGGCATGGCTCCGCGCCAGTTTGTCGAACGGCCGCAACCGCTGATGACACTTGGCCTTGAAACCCGCCAGACCCGCCGATTGGAAACAATCCGGCGGCTGGAGCCAGGTGAAGTGAAGCCGTGGGAATGATCGCAGTTGCCTGTTCGCCGTGCGCACCCTAGTCCGCATGCATGGCAAGAGCTGATCGTCTCGAACGTCTCGACAAGCGCCGCTCCGAACTGGAAGCGGATTATACAGAATCGCTGATCGCCGCGCTGGAAGTGACGGCGGCGGGCAAGTGGGGCCTGTTCGATCACAATGCCGACAAGATCATGCGCGCGGCAACTGCCCCGGTGATCGAAAACCTGACCGAACTCGCCGACGAAATCGCCGATGCGCGCGAACAGCTTTTCATAGAGCCGTTCGCGCTCCACGAAGAGTTCATGGCATCGCGCGGGAAACCACCGGCTAACGCCGTGGGCGAGCCGAAGCAGGCCCGCGCATGGCTTGAGCGGTTGAAATCAGCCGGTAACGCTTAGTCGAACAGGCTGGAAACCGAGCTTTCGTCGGCAATACGGCGCACCGCTTCACCGATCAGCGGCGCAATGGTCATAACCCGGATGCGGTCCGAAGCCGCGGTCGCCTCTGTCGGCATGATCGTGTCGGTGATGACCAGTTCCTTCAGCGCCGAATTGTTCACTCGCGCCACAGCCCCGCCCGAAAGCACGCCGTGGGTGATATAGGCCGAAACGCCCGCCGCGCCCGCATCCATCAGGGCCTGCGCTGCGTTGCACAGTGTGCCGCCCGAATCGATGATGTCGTCGATCAGGATGCACATGCGGCCCTTCACGTCACCGATGATGTTCATCACTTCGGACTGGCCGGGACGGTCACGCCGCTTGTCGACGATGGCCAGCGGAGCATTGTTGAGCCGCTTGGCCAGCGCGCGCGCGCGCACCACGCCGCCCACGTCGGGCGATACGACCATCAGTTCCTGCGCGCCATAGCGGGCCTGAATGTCTGCGGCCATGACCGGCGCTGCAAACAGGTTGTCGGTGGGAATATCGAAGAAGCCCTGGATCTGCCCGGCATGGAGATCCACCGCAAGCACGCGGTCTGCGCCGGCTTCGGTGATCAGGTTGCACACCAGCTTGGCCGAAATCGGGGTGCGTGGTCCCGGCTTGCGGTCCTGCCGGGCATAGCCGAAATAGGGAACCACTGCCGTAATCCGCTTGGCCGATGCGCGGCGCAGCGCATCAATGCAGATCAGCAGTTCCATCAGGTTGTCGTTCGCCGGATAGCTGGTGGATTGCACCACAAACACATCTTCGCCGCGCACGTTCTCGTGGATTTCCACGAAAACTTCCTCATCGGCAAAGCGGCGCACGCTGGCGTCGGTCAGCGGCACTTCGAGATAAGCCGAAATGGCGCGAGCGAGTGGCAAGTTTGAATTGCCGGCCATGATCTTCATGCGTGCGATTCCCTCGGATTCGATCCCCAAGCGGCCCTTAGCCCATGATGACAGGTTTGCAACTCTTGCAGGCCACCTGCTTTGCCGCCTAGTGAACACTTATGGCCGAAACACTCCGCATCACCCTCGCCCAGCTCAACCAGTCGGTTGGCGATCTTGCTGCCAATGCCGCCGCAATGCTCGCCGTGCGCGAAAAGGCGCGCGATGCAGACCTGATCGTCTATCCCGAACTGCAATTGATCGGTTATCCACCGGAAGACCTGATCATGAAGCCCGCGCTGGTGGCGCGCGCTGCGGTGGAACTGGAAAAACTCGCCAAAGTCACCGCCGATGGCGGCCCCGCCATGCTGGTCGGCTCGGTGTTCGTGCGCGATGGCGCGCTGCATAATGGCGTTGCCCTGCTCGAAGGCGGACGCATCGCCGCCACCCGCTTCAAGTACGAACTGCCCAACTACGGCACGTTTGACGAAAAGCGCTATTTCATGCCCGGCCCTCTGCCAGAGCCGGTGCTGTTCAAAGGCGCGATGCTCGGCCTGCCGATCTGCGAGGACATCTGGCACCCCGATGTCTGCCGCCACCTGGCGGAACTCGGCGCGGAAATCTTCATCTGCATCAACGGCAGCCCTTATGAGATCGACAAGGACGTGCTGCGTATCGATGGCGTGGCCAAGCGCCGCGCGATCGATACCGGCATTCCGCTCGCCTACCTCAACCGCGTCGGCGGACAGGACGAACTGGTGTTCGATGGCGCCAGCTTCGTCGTCGGCCCTGAAGGCGCGCTGTGGGTGCAGATGCCCGATTGGGAAGAAGCGATTGTCACCACCGTCTGGACCCAGACCGCGCTCGGTTCCGGCTCGCGCTGGCGGTGCGAGGCTGGCGAAGTCCACGATCTCGCCGAACATCCCGAGGACATCTACTGCGCGATGGTCATGGCCCTGCGCGATTATGTGAACAAGAATCGCTTTCCCGGCGTGGTCCTTGGCCTGTCTGGCGGTATCGATTCGGCCATCTGCGCGGCCATTGCCGTCGATGCGCTGGGCGCGGACCGCGTGTGGTGCGTGATGATGCCCAGCCGCTACACCAGCGAGGAAAGTCTGGAAGACGCCGAAGGCTGTGCCAACATGCTGGGCGTTCGGCTCGATACCGTGCCGATCTCGCCCGCCGTCGATGCCTTCGGGGAAATGCTCGCCCCCGCGTTCACCGGCAAGCAACCCGATCTTGCGGAAGAAAACATCCAGTCGCGCATTCGCGGCGTCACGCTCATGGCGTTGTCGAACAAGTTCGGCCCGATGTTGGTCACCACCGGCAACAAGAGCGAGATGAGCGTCGGTTACGCCACCATCTATGGCGACATGAACGGCGGCTACAACCCACTGAAGGACGCCTACAAGACCACGGTTTTCGCCATTTCCGAATGGCGCAACCACAACCGACCCAAGATCGGCCTCGGCCCGCTCGGCCCGGTCATGCCGCAGCGGATCATTACCAAGCCCCCCAGCGCCGAACTGCGCCCGGACCAGAAGGATTCGGATTCGCTCCCCCCTTACGATGTGCTCGATGCGATCCTGCTCGGGCTGGTAGAGAACGAGAAGAGCGTCGATCAGGTCGTCGCCGAAGGGCATGATCGCGCCACCGTGGTGCGCGTGGAACGCCTGCTGCACCTTGCGGAATACAAGCGCCGCCAGGCCCCTCCGGGCGTGAAGCTCGGCGCACGCAACTATGGCCGCGACCGCCGCTACCCGATCACGCACAGCTTCCGCACGGGCTGACGCTTTTGCGAACGATTCTCATTGACGGAGCAAGGCACTATACCTAGCTTGCGAATCGTTCGCAACAAAGGATGTGCAATGCCCGCTCACCAGCCGCTCGGCGAATCTTCCACCCGCTTCTCCGCCTTGGTCGAAAGCATGGCCCGCCCGCACGACGTGCGCGGCCTATCGCTGAAAAGCCTGCACATGGTCATGGCGATGCGCCTGTGCGCCCTGTTTGACGCCGCCGGACGCGATCCGGTGCCCGATCTCGCCCAGCGCTACCGCAGCATCGAAGCCGCCTGCGCCGTCCACGGCCTCGTCCAGACGGTAAAGCAGGTCTGGCCCGAACCCTTTCTGGTCAACCGCCCCTGCTGCCTGTCCATGACACCGGACGAAGTAACCCTCGCCGCCCTGTCCCGCGCTGCCCTTTCGGCCCACCGCGCCGCCTTCACCGATGCAATCACCGGCTTCGTCCGCGCCGACCGTCATGACGCGCTCTACAACGCAACGATCCACGCGGTCGCTCTCATCCCTTCCCCTTGAACCGAAGGCGCGGTAGGGCGCTGCGCATGACTACGGTAACCCGCTTCGCGCCTTCACCCACCGGCAAGCTTCACGTCGGCAACGTGCGCACCGCCCTGCACAACTGGCTGCTGGCCAAGAAGACCGGCGGCAAGTTCCTGCTGCGCATCGACGATACCGATGCCGAACGCAGCCGCGAAGAGCACGTCGACTCCATCCGTGCCGACCTTGCATGGCTGGGCCTCACGTACGACGGTGAAGAGCGCCAGTCGCTGCGTACCGACCTTTATGAACGCGAATTCCAGGGCCTAGTCGAAGCGGGCCGCATCTACCGCGCCTATGAAACGTCGCAGGAACTGGACCTCAAGCGCAAGGTGCTGCTGGGCCGAGGCCTCCCCCCGATCTACGACCGTGCCGCGCTGAACCTCACCGAGGCCGACCACGCCGCAAAGGCCGCTGCGGGGGAGAAGCCGCACTGGCGCTTCCTGCTCGACCATACGCAACCGATCACGTGGGACGATGGCATTCGCGGCCCCCAGAACTTCGACGCCCGCCAGATGTCGGACCCGGTCATCCGCCGCGCCGATGGCTCATGGCTCTACATGCTGCCCTCTGCCATCGATGACATAGACATGGGCATCACCGATGTGCTGCGCGGCGAGGATCACGTGTCCAACACCGCCACGCAGCTCCAGATGTTCACCGCGCTGGGCGCCACGCCCCCACGCTTCGCCCACGAAGCGCTGCTGACCGGAAGCGAAGGCAAACTCTCCAAACGCCTCGGCGCACTCGGCATGGCCGATTTCCGCGAGCAGGGGATTGAGCCCGAAGCCATCGTCACGCTGCTCGCCCGCCTCGGCACGTCCGATCCGGTTGACCCGTCGCTCGATTCCGCAGCGCTTGCCGCCAGCTTCGACCTCTCGCGCTTCGGCCGCGCACCTGCCCGCTTTGACGAGGCAGACCTCCACCGGGTAAACGCCCAGATCGTCCACCGCCTGCCCTACGCCCGGGTCGCCAATCTATTGCCGCAGGGCATGGGCGAAGCCGCATGGGAAGCCATCCGCCCCAACCTCGCCCACATCGACGAGGCGCAAGGCTGGTGGCAAGTCCTCACCGGCCCCGTCACCACGCCCGCCTGCGACGATGAAACGCGCACCTTCCTGACGGAGGCCGCCAAAATCGCCGCCAAGCTGGATTGGCAGGCCGACCCGTGGCGCACTCTCACCAGCGCGCTCAAGGACAGCACCGGCCGCAAGGGCAAGACCCTGTTCCTCCCCCTGCGCCAAGCCCTTACCGGGCACGACCACGGCCCGGAAATGGCCGCCCTCCTGCCGTTGATCGCGCAGGATGAAGCAGTGCGGCGGTTGTCAGTTTAGGCGGCGTTCCCCCCGCCGCCCCATCACGAACGCCACCGGCACTGTAACCAGAATCGGCCCGATCCAATCCGCCCACCGATCAGCGTTATCCCACACCCGCGCATCAAACACGCCCCACCACGGCATGTTCGCACGCAGCCCCTGCCCGAACTGTTCGATCCAGCGATACTCCGCCTGCGACACCTCACGCCCGATGAAGTACCCGCAGGCCAGCGCCGCACCCGCCCACCAGTTGCGCGTTGTCAGCCCGACAATCGCCTGAATCACCAGTGCAACCAGCGCATGTTCAATCAGGTTCATCCCGCCTCCGACAGAAAAAGGGGCGGCAGCCTCTCGGCCCCGCCCCTCAATCCTAAACCTTCAAATGCAATCAGGCAGCGACGATCTTCGCTTCCTTGATCACGCCCGGCGTCTTCGGCGGCTCACCCTTGGGCAGCGCGTCCACGTGTTCCATGCCGCTCTCGACCACACCCCAGACGGTGTACTGCTTGTCGAGGAAGCGTGCATCGTCAAAGCAGATGAAGAACTGGCTGTTGGCCGAGTTCGGCGCGCTGGTGCGCGCCATCGAGCATACGCCGCGAACATGTGGTTCAGCGTTGAATTCGGCCTTCAGGTCCGGCTTGCTGGAACCGCCCATGCCGGTGCCATCGGGGCAACCGCCCTGCGCCATGAAGCCGGGGATCACGCGGTGGAACTTCACACCGTTGTAGAAGCCTTCGCCGACCAGTTCCTTGATCCGCTCCACGTGGCCGGGGGCAAGGTCAGGGCGCAGCTTGATTACAACGTCGCCGGAATCGAGGGAAAGAACGAGATTTTCGTCAGCCATTGGTCGCAGTCCTTGTTGTCTTGCGGGCGGATATAGTGGCTCACGAAAGAAAGTCACGCATAGGTCTGCTAGGCGGTTGCAATTGACGGCCTAGTGGGTAACCCCGCCGCTATGCAGCGCGACGACGACATCATCGACACCCTGCTCCCCGACGCGGACGAAAGCGCCCCGCCGGTTGAACCCGCGCGGCCAAATGAACCTGCCAGAAACGCCGAAAGCCTCGACGAAGAAGACAACACGCTGCGCCCCGGCTTCGTGCGCAAGGTGGTCGATGCGCTTGAAGCGGGTGACGACGAGAAAGTCTACAACCTCGTCGAACCGCTGCACCCCGCTGATATTGCCGACCTGTTCGAGCTGATCGACAAGCAGGACCGCGTCACGCTGGCCCGCGCGATCTCGGATCTCCTCGGCGGCGAAGTGATCGCCGAACTCAACGATTACGTGCGCGAATACCTTGTCGAGGAACTGGAACCCGAAGAGGTTGCCGAACTCGCCGAGCAGATGGAGACGGATGACGCCGTCGCCCTGATCGAGGACATGGACGAGGAGGACCAGCAGGCCGTCCTCGCCGAGATGGAGCCGGAAGACCGCGCCGCCATCGAATCCGCGCTGTCCTACCCGGAAGAGACCGCCGGCCGCCTGATGAGCCGCGATCTGATCGCTGTGCCCGAGGCGATGACCGTGGGCGACCTGATCGATTACATGCGGCGTGACGATGATCTTCCCACCGAATTCTGGGAAGTGTTCATCGTCGATCCCAAGCATCACCCCATCGGAACCTGCAGCCTTTCATGGATTCTCCGCGCGCCACGTAGCATTCCGCTGGCCGACGTGATGAAGCGCGACCAGACGCTGATCCCGGTGACGATGGATCAGGAAGAAGTCGCACTGCGCTTCCAGAAGTACGCGCTGATCTCGGCCGCGGTGGTGGACGAAAACGGCCGTCTGGTCGGCCAGATCACTGTCGACGATATCGTCCACATCATTCAGGAAGAAGCGAGCGAAGACATCCTGCGCCTGTCGGGTGCAGGCGATGGCGACATCAACGAGCCGATCCTGCTCACCGTGCGCACGCGCCTCACCTGGCTGGTGGTAAACCTCGGCACGGCCATGCTCGCCGCCTCGGTCGTCGGCATGTTCCAGGGCGCGATTTCGCGGTTTGCGCTGCTGGCCGTGCTGATGCCGATAGTCTCGGGCATGGGCGGCAACGCGGGCACGCAAACGCTGGCCGTGGTCGTCCGCGCGCTGGCCACCAACCAGCTGACCAGCTCCAACACGGTGCGCATGATCCTGCGCGAACTGCGCATTGCCGCCACCAACGGCACCGCGCTCGGCCTCTTGGTCGGCAGCGCCACCGCACTCCTGTTCTCCAACCCCCTGCTGGGCGCGGTGATCGGCTCGGCCATGGTCATCAACAATCTGGTCGCAGGGCTTGCCGGAATCATGGTCCCGGTCACGCTTGATCGGCTGAAAGTGGACCCGGCTGTCTCTTCTGCCGTATTCGTGACGATGGCCACCGATGTCATGGGCTTCTTCTCGTTCCTCGGCCTTGCAGTGTTGAGCGGGCTGGCGGGTTAAACGGCTGCTGCTTCTTCTCCCCTCCCGCAAGCGGGAGGGGCCGGGGGAGGGCATGTTTAAGAACAAACAGAAAGTACCCAACCATTCCCCTCAACATGACCAAAGTCGCCTACGGAGCCCAGTCCCTCGCGGAAATCCACGAATGGTTTTCCGAAACGGGCCGTCGTGGCGGGGCAAAACTGGCCTACCTAACCACCCGCAACCGCCCCAAACGCGCCGAGGAAATGATCGGCGGCTCGCTCTACTGGATCCACAAGCACCAACTCGTCGCCCGCTCCGAAATCGTCGGCTTCGAAGAAGCCGAAGGCGGCCGCACCAACATCGTGGTCAGCACCAAACTGATCGACGTCCACCCCAAACCCAAGCGCGCGCACCAAGGCTGGCGCTATCTGGAAGACGCCGACGCGCCAGCGGACCTTGGTGATGGCGAGACGGGCGAAGTGCTGCCCGCGCAGATCGCGTCGGATCTGGCGAAGCTGGGTTTGGTTTAAAGCTGAACCGCTGCCTCGCGCACCAGAACCTTCCTGATCAAGTCAGCGTAAACCTCAGGCTCCTGCGCCCCCGGCACGATCAGCTTTCCGTTGATCAGCACGGCGGGCACGCCAGATACGTTCAAGTCCCAAGCCTGACGCTCACCCGCAATCACCGATGCGTCGATCTCCGCATCGATCATCGCCTCTAAAGCGCCAATTCGCGGCAGACCGACGCTTTCCGCCACATCTGCCAGCACTTCCGGGTCAGCTACATTCCGCCGCGCCTGAAAGTGCGCGTCGAACAGCGCACGCTTCAGTTCCACCTGATTCTCAGGCCCGAAATCGCGCAAGGTCCACGTCAGCAACCGGTGCGCCAGCCGCGTGTTCCACATCATCGGTGGCGGCGCTTCACCTGCACCGGTGTAGTCGAACGAATAGCCCGCGCGTGCCCCCGCCTGCTTCAGCGTATCGCGCACCCCCGCAGACTGTCCCGCCGAGCGCCCATACTTGCGCTGGATGTGCGCCGCCTGTTCCTCGCCCTCTTCGCCCATATCCGGATTCAGCTCGAACGGATGGAACCGCACCGTCGCGTCCACTTCGCCCGCCAACCCGGCCAGTGCCTTGTCCAGCTGGTTCAGCCCGATCACGCACCACGGGCACATGACGTCGGACCAGATATCGAGCGTGACTTTTGCGGGCGTACTCATTGCGCAAGCCACCATTTCAGCAAGTGATGCGCCACGGCAAACGGCGGCGGCGCGATGAACGCGCCATCTTCCGCGCCGCTCATCGCATATTGCACTTCCTCGCGCGTGAACCAGCGCGCATCGTCGAGTTCGGTTTCGTCGATGGTGATTTCGCGCTGGGTCGTGAACGCGTGGCACGCGATCATCAGCGAGGACGGGAACGGCCACGGCTGGCTCGCCACATAGTGCACCGCGTCCACCTTAACGCCCGCCTCTTCCAACACCTCGCGCCGCACCGCATCCTCCAGCCCTTCGCCCGGCTCCACAAAGCCTGCCAGCGCGGAATACCGGCGCGGTGGGAATCGCGGCTGGCGGCCCAGCAGCAGTTCGCCATCGCATTCCACCGTCATGATCGTCACCGGATCGACGCGAGGAAAGTGCTCGGCCCCGCAAGCATCGTTGGTACATGTCCGCTGCCAGCCGCCCTTGCGCAGCACCGTGGCCGATCCGCACCGCGCGCAGAACCGGTGCCGCGCATGCCAATCCACCAGACTGCGCGCCCCGCCATAAATCGAAAGATCGCCGGGCGAGAGCGCTCCCATCGCGCCCCACAGCCGGGGATTGGGCGGTGCCACGCTGCCCACAATCGCGGGTGTCACTTGCGCAAAGCACCCGCGCCCGTCCTCGCTCAGCCCCAGAAACACCAGTTCAGCCGCCGGGTCGGCATCCGCCAGCGTGCCCCAGTCCAGGCCACCATCGGGCGCGATCACCGGGTCGATCCCCTCAAGCTTCAGCAGCCGCGCGCGCCAGTTCATCAGGTCGCCCAGCCGCTCGGCATCGCCCCGGATGTGGTCGGCACGGTCCAGCCCGCCGCCTGCAAATGCGATTGTCGTGTCCATCACGCTGCGGCCTTCTTCCCCGTCACGTCGGCCAAGACGGCCTGCGCGAATTCCCTATGCACCGGATAGGCTTCCGATGGCATGTACTGCGTATAGCACCCCGCGCGCAGCCCCACGCGGAAGTTGACGAAGCCAACGGTCCCCGCCGCTCCCGCCCAGCCATACGTCCCGGCATCCTCGCCCAGCCCGACAGAGCCGCCCGCGCCAAAGCCGTTGCCCTTGATGAAAGCCTTGGAAAGGTCGGTCCCCACCGGCAGCAGATTGCTCGTCCCCAGCCGCACCGCCGCTTCGCTCATCACCTGCCGTCCGTCGATCTTGCCAAAGCCCAGTAGCATCCGCTGAAACCGGTCATAGTCGCGCGGCGATGAGACCAACCCCGCCCCGCCAAACGGATAGGGCGGCTGGTCCAGATAGATCGAGGTCTTGCCCGGATCTACCGGCAGCAGCATCCCGCTCACCGCCGCATAATTCGTGGTAAGCCGCCCCGCCTCGCTCTGGGGCACGCGGAACCACGTGGAGGTCATGCCGCAAGGGCCAAACACCCGCTCAACCAGAAAGGCATCGAACGCCTTGCCCGAAGCGACCTCGATCACCCGCCCCAGCAAATCCAGCCCCACCGAATAGCTCCACACGCTCCCCGGCTCGTAGACCAAAGGCAAGGTCGCCAGCACATCGGCGAATTCAGCAAGGCTGCTCAGAGGCTTGAACCCATCCATCCCCGGCATGGGCAAGCGGCTGGCCTGCCCCGGCACGACCCCGGCCTTGATGAAGGCATCCTTGATCGGCCCGTTCTGGATGATCGAATAGCCCAGCCCCGCCGTATGCGTCATCAGATGTCGCACGGTAATCTGCGCTTTTGCAGGCCGCAGATCGGTGATCGAGCCATCGGGCGTTGTCTGCACCATCATCTTGCCGAACGCGGGCAGCAGATCGGCGATGGGCTGGTCGAGCCGCAGCTTGCCTTCGTCCACCAGCATCATCGCGGCCATGCCGGTGATCGGCTTGGTCATCGAATAGATGCGGAACAGGCTGTCCATGTCCACCGCCTGATCAAGCCCCCTGGCCACAGTCCCGCGCGCAATGTCCATCGGCGCATCAGCAGCGCCCCAGCCCATCGCCGCGATCATCCCCGGCAGCTTGCCGGTGGACACATAGCCATCGAGCATCCGCACCACAGTGGGAAACTTCGCCTCTGCCGCTGCAGAACCCCACGCCATGCGCGGCAGGAACGCCACGCCGCCAAGCGCCCCGAACGATCCCAACAGACCTCTGCGCGAAACCGCCATCCGCTGCATTTTCAGCCATTCCTCTCCGCAATCGCCAGCCGCGCCGCCTTGGCAAAGACGGTGGGCAGCCCAGCGGCCTCGATCTGTTCGACCGGCCACCACTCTCCGTCGCCATGACTAACGGCTCCCGGCTGAACGCAAAGCATCAATTGCAGTTCAAGATCGAAATGCGTGAACGAATGCCGCACCACACCACCTTGCCGCCACTCCCCGTCCAGCACCGCCGCGCCATCCCCCTTGGCCGACCAGCCATCATCGGGCAGCGCGCGCATCCCGCCCAGCATCCCGCGCCCGGCCCGTGTCACCAGCAAAACCTTGCCATCGCGCTCGATCCAGTAAGCCCGCCCCTGCCGCAAGGGCTTGGCCTTCTTCGCTGCCTTCACCGGCAGCCGCTCCGGCGCTCCCTCGGCCCGCCCCCGGCACTGCACGGACAGCGGACACAACATGCACCGGGGTGATCGCGCGGTGCAGATCGTCGCCCCCAGATCCATCATCGCTTGCGCAAAGTCCCCGGCGCGCTCGTCCGGCGTCACCTGCCCTGCCGCAAAGCGGATCGCCGCCCTGCCCCCGGGCAATGGCTCGTCGATGGCAAACAACCGCGCCACCACCCGCTCGACATTGGCATCCACCACCACTGCCCGCCGCCCAAAGGCAATCGCCGCCACTGCCGCCGCCGTATATTCGCCCAACCCCGGCAGCGCGCGCAAACCCTCCTCGGTATCGGGAAACACCTCCCCCATCGCCGCCACCGCCCGCGCACAGGCCAGCAGATTGCGCGCGCGCGCATAATATCCCAGCCCCGCCCACGCGGCCATCACATCGGCATCATCCGCCGCTGCCAGATCGGCCACAGTCGGCCACCGCTCCAAAAACTTCGCAAAATACGGTCCCACCGCCGCCACGGTGGTCTGCTGAAGCATGACTTCGGAAAGCCACACCTTGTATGGCTCCTGCCGCGCTTGCCCCGGCAACTTGCGCCACGGCAACCGCCGAGCATGAACGTCATACCAGCCGAGCAGACTAGGCGCGACTGCCTCGGGATCGAAGGTGATTTCAGCTTCCTCTCTGGCTTGCATCGCGCACCTATGGCATGGCCCAAGGCGATATGAAAACCACCCCTTCTGACGCGGACAAACCCAAAACAGCAAAGGCCAGCAAGGCTGTGCCGAAGCCCGCGCTCAAACCCTATGAACGCCCGCGCGGCGGCGAAGCGCGCCAGATTGCCGATCTGATGCCCGCCATCGGCCGCACCGCCTTCCGCCGCTTCGGCTTCGTGCAATCCAGCGTCGTCACCCGCTGGCCCGAGATTGTGGGCGAACGCAACGCCCGCAACTGCATGCCCGAATCCATCCGCTTTCCCCCGGGTGAAAAGTCCGACGGCATCCTGCAACTCGTCGTCAGCCCGGCCCACGCGCCAATGATCCAGCACGTGATCCCCGAAATCATGGAGCGGGTGAACCGCTTCTTCGGCTATCGCGCCGTGGCCAAGGTCAAAATCCGGCAAGGCGCGGTTCAGGCACCAAAAGCAATAGAGGCATCACGCACCGCGCCCCCGTCGCTCAAACCGATTCCGATGGGACTGGGGGATTCGTTGCGCGATATCGGTGATCCCGAACTGCGCACCGTGCTCGAATCGCTGGCGCGCAGTCTTGAAAGTGCTTCTGGGGGAAACAGGAACGGATGACCCGCAAACTCGCAACTGCCGCTTTCGCAACCTTGGCAACGCTGGCGCTGACCGGCGCAACCAAGCCCGCACGCCCCGCTGGCGGCACCAACTGGGCGGCCACATCCACGGTCACGCCCGAAGGCCACCACGTCCTCGGCAATCCCAAAGCCCCGCTGCGGCTGATTGAATACGTAAGCTATACCTGCCCGCACTGCTCCGCATTCGAAGTGGAATCCGAAGGCCAGTTGAAACTCGGCATGGTCGGCCCCGGCAAAGGCGCGGTCGAAGTGCGCAATTTCGTGCGCGATCCGGTAGACGTCACCGTCGCGCTCATCACCAATTGCGTGCCCGCCAATCGCTTTTTCAGCGTCCACACCGCCTTCATGCGCGCGCAGCCGCAATGGATCGGCCCGCTGTCCAATTCCACTGCCACCCAGCGCCAGCGCTGGACCACCGGTCCCTTTGCCACCCGCACCCGCGCCATCGCCTCGGACTTCAAGTTCTATCAGTTCATGGCCGCCCGCGGCCTTGATCGCCCCGCAATGGACCGCTGCCTCGCAAACGAACCGCTGGCCAACAAGCTGGCACAACAGACCAACGACGCGGTCGAGAAACTCGGCGTCACCGGCACCCCCAGCTTCATGATCGACGGCGTCCTGCTTGCCGGCACCCACAGCTGGGACGCCCTGCGCCCGCAGATCCTCGCGCGGACAAAGTAGCGTAGCAATCTCCCCTCCACCTGCGGGAGGGGCACCCTTATTACTCCCCTCCCGCAGGCGGGAGGGGTCGGGGGAGGGCATGTTCCAAAACCGCATCCTGAGCCTGTCGAAGGACCATCCACAACCCAAACCCCGCCCCCCTTCACCACCCGGCCACAATCGGCTAGCGTCCGTCCAAACCGCCAGACACGGGAATATCCACACGATGAAGCTCGCCCGCGCCCTCCTGCTTGCCGCCCTGCCCCTCACGCTCGGCCTTTCCGCCTGTGACAAGAAGGACGCCGCCGCCACGGGCGATGTCGCCAGCAGCGAACCCATCGCCAAAATTCCTGCACCTGCAGGCAAATCGTGGACTGAAACGTTCTCGGCAACGGCCGATGGTGGCTATCTGATCGGTAACCCCGATGCCCCGATCAAGGTGATGGAATTCGGCGCGCTGTCCTGCTCGCACTGCGCAGAATTCTCGGAAAAGGGCTTCCCCAAGCTGCGCGATGAATACATCGCATCGGGCCGCGTGTCCTATGAACTGCGCCTGTTCCTGCTCAATATGCTCGATATGCCTTCGGTCCTGCTCGCCACGTGCGGCACGCCCGAAGCGGTGATCCCGCTGTCCGAACAATTCTGGGGCTGGCAGCCGCAGATGTTCACCAACCTTCAGGCAAATGAAGCCGCACTGCAGCAGGTTTCCGCACTCCCGCCTGAAAAGCGCTTTGGCGGCATCGCGCAAGTTTCGGGCATGAGCGAGTTTTTCGCCTCGCGTGGCGTTGCGGCGGCGCAAGGTTCCGCCTGCCTCGCCGATACGGCAAAGGCCACAAAACTTGCCGAACTGAACGAAAAGTGGAGCAAGGAGTTCGACATCACCGGCACCCCCACGTTCTTCATCAACGGCAACAAGACCGGCGTCGCAGATTGGGCGGCACTGGAACCGATGATCCAGAAGGCTGGCGCGCGCTAGGGCAGAGCGGCAGCCGGGGGCCTGAGGCATGCTGTTCAAGCGCTTGAAACTGTCCGGTTTCAAGAGCTTCGTAGAGCCTGCCGAACTGCGCATTGAACCCGGCCTCACCGGCGTTGTCGGCCCCAACGGCTGCGGCAAATCGAACCTGCTCGAAGCGATCCGCTGGGTCATGGGCGAAAGCTCGGCCAAATCGATGCGCGGCGGCGGCATGGAAGACGTGATCTTCGCAGGCACCGCCACTCGCCCTGCCCGCGCCTTTGCCGAAGTCCTGCTCACCGCCGAAACCGATCCTGACGGACCGTTCGGCGCGGAACTCGAAGTCGTCCGTCGCATCGAACGCGGCGCAGGCAGTGCCTATCGCGTCAATGGCAAGGACGTGCGCGCCAAAGACGTCGCGCTGGTCTTTGCCGACGCCGCCACCGGCGCGCACAGCCCGGCGCTGGTCAGCCAGGGCCGCATCGCCGCCGTCATCGCTGCCAAGCCCACCGAACGCCGCATGATGCTGGAAGAGGCCGCCGGAATAGCCGGTCTCCACGTCCGCCGCCGCGATGCCGAACAGAAGCTGCGCGCCACCGAAGTCAACGTCGCAAGGCTCGAAGACCTGCTCTCCGGCCTTGAAGGCCAGATCAACACCCTGCGCCGCCAGGCCCGCGCCGCCGAACGCTACAAGGCCGTCAGCGAGAAAATCCGCCTCTCCGAAGCCCGTCTGGTCTTCGCCCGCTGGCGCGATGCCGCCGCCGCTGCCGAAGCCGCGCGCAAACAGGCCACGGCAGCCGAAGAAGCGGTAAAGACCGCCGCCCTCCTCGCCAACCAGGCTCAGGCCGCCCAGCACAAAGCCGCCGCCGCCCTCTCCGAAGCGCGCGACGAACTGTTTGACCGCAGGCAGGATGCCGCCGCCCACGGCCAGCGCATGGCCTCACTCACCGCGCAATTGGAAGCCGCCGAACAGCGCGTGGCTGACATCGACCGCCAGCTAACCCGAATCGAGCAGGACCGCGCCAGCGCCGACAAGCTGACCGAAGACGCTGCCGCCGCAATGGCAAAGCTCGATCAAGACCTCACCGCCGCCGAAGCAGCCCTTGCCGAAGACACCGCTCGCCGCCCCACCCTCGCCGCCGCGGCTGACGACGCAGATCGCGCCGCCCGCGCCGCCGAAATCGCGCTGGCACAGCGGGTGGCGGAGCAGGCCGGGATCGACGCCGAATGGCGCGTCGCCGAAGCCGCCGTGGCCGCCGCTCGCCAACGTCAGGTGCGGCTCGATGCCGATGCCGCGCGGATCGCGCAGCAGGCTGAAGCCTTGGCGCGCGAAGCTGATCCAGCCGCGCAAATCGCTGAAGCAGAAGCGAAAAGGGCCGACGCAGCCGCCGCCATCGCCAAAGCCGAAGCCGAGCGCGCGGACCTTTCCGCGCAGCGTGAAGCCCTTTCGACCGAGCGCGATTCCGCCAGCAATGCCCTAGCTCAAGCCCGCGCCGACCTTTCCGGAGTGGAGCGTGAGGCCGACGCCTTGGCGCGCGACAAAGCCGCGCGGGAAAAGGCACGTTCTGCCAAAGGTTTGGGCCAATCCGCCATCGCCGGAACCCGCGCCGCGCCGGGTTATGAACGCGCTCTAGCCGCCGTGCTAGGCCGCGATGCCAGCGCGCCGGTAGGCCCCGCGCCCGCCGATGCAGAAGGCCGGTTCTGGACCGGAGCGGAAGCGCCACAAGCGCTCGCAGATTCCCTCGCCCACCACGTCCCGCAATGCCCACCCGAACTCACCGCCAGACTCGCGCTGGTCCGCGTGAGCGACAGCGATGATGGACAAATCCTTCTGCCGGGCGAGTGGTTGGTAACGAAAGTTGGGCGGCTCAGAAGGTGGGATGGATTTGTCGCGAGGGGTGAAGGTGCGGCAGAAGCGGCGGCGCTCGAAGCGGAAAACCGGCTGACCGAACTTGAGGCAATTTTGCCCGCGCGCAGAGCGGCTGTCAGCGCCGCGCAAACAGCGCTTGAAGGCGTGCAGGAGCGTCTAGGTGTCATCTCGGTGCATCTAGGTGCAGTTCAGAAATCCATTACCGAAGCAGCGGATTCAGAGCGTGCGGCGTTGCGTGCGCTTGACGCGGCAGAAGCCGCACGGGCACGTCTGGACCAAAGAAAGGCAGAGATTTCAAGAACTCAGGCCGACCTTGCTGACCAACGCCAGGCCGCGCAGGGCGAACTTTCCGCCGCCGAAGACAAGCGCAACACCCTGCCAGACCCCGAAGCAGGCCGCGCCGCGCTCGAAGCGGCCCGCGCCCGCAACGATGCAGCGCGCACATCCTTGCAAGCAACCACGGCGGCAGCAGCCTCGCTCGACCAGAACATTGCCGTGGGAAAAGAACGACTTGCAGGCCTTCGCGGCGACATCCGCGCATGGCAGGCCCGCGCCGGAGACGCCGCCAAGCGCCTCGCCGAAATGACCGGACGGCGCGAAGAACTGGAAGCCGAACGCGCAATTTCTGCAGCAAAACCAAAGGGTTTGATCGCGGAGATCGAGCAAGGCGAAAGCATCCGCACCCGCCTCGCGACCGATCTCACAGCCGCCGAAACCGCCCTGGCCACAGCAGAAACTGCGTCAAAACAAGCAGATAGCGCCCTCTCCTCAGCCAACGAGGCCCTCGCCACCGCCCGCGAATCCCGCGCCGGCGCCGTCGCCCGCGCCGAGAACGAGGACGCGCGACGGCAGGAAATGGCTGGAATCTCAGGAGAAAGGTTCCAGTGCCCACCCCCGCTCCTGCCCGAACGCTTCAGCTTCGCCAGCGCCGAAGTCGCCAGCGCGGGCGAGGAATCCGCCGCGATGGACCGCCTGACGGCAGAGCGTGAACGCATCGGCCCGGTCAACCTCGTCGCCGCAGATGAACTGGCCGAAGCGGAAGAGCGCCACGGCACCAGCGTGGCCGAACAAGCTGAACTAACCGAAGCAGTTCATAGACTTAGAGGTTCCATCGGCAACCTCAACCGCGAAGGCCGCGAACGCCTGCGCGCCGCATTCGAGGCGGTTGACGGCCACTTCCGCAACCTGTTCTCCCGCCTGTTCGGCGGCGGCGAGGCGCACCTCGCGCTGATCGACAGCGACGATCCGCTGGAAGCAGGCCTCGAAATCTTCGCACAACCGCCCGGCAAGCGCCTGCAATCCTTGACTCTTCTGTCCGGTGGCGAACAGGCGCTGACAGCAGTAGCGCTGATCTTCGCCCTCTTCCTCACCAACCCCGCCCCGATCTGCGTCCTCGACGAAGTCGACGCGCCGCTGGACGACGCCAACATCGAACGCTTCTGCGACCTACTCGACGCGATGGTCGCCCAAACCAGCACCCGCTACCTGATCGTCACCCACAACGCGGTGACGATGAGCCGCATGCACCGCCTGTTCGGCGTGACGATGGTGGAACGTGGCGTCTCACGGTTGGTCAGCGTCGACTTGGGCGGCGCAGTGGAACTGCTTGAGGCAGCGGGTTAATCCAGAACGAACCTTGGCCCCGGCCCCGCAGCACTTGCGCGGTCTTCCTTGTTGTACAGTGCGCAGCGGTCGAGGCTGAGGCAGCCGCAGCCGATGCATTCGTCGAGTTTGTTGCGGGTGCGGGTGAGGAGCTGGATGCGGCTGTCGATTTCCTTGCGGAGCGAGCGGCTGATTTTTTGCCAGTCCATGATGTTGGGCGTGCGGCCCTGCGGCAGGGCGGTTAATTCCCGCTCGATCTCGGCCAGCCCCAAACCCAGCTTCTGGGCGATCTGCACAAAGCCCAGCCGCCGGATGTCGGAGCGCAGGAAGCGGCGCTGGTTGCCGCCGGTGCGGACCGAGGTGACAAGGCCGCGATCTTCGTAATAGCGGATGGCCGAGATCGCGAGGCCAGTGCGGCGCGACAATGTGCCGATGGGGATAAGATCGTTGCGGTGCATGCGCACTCTCTTTGGCGACTGCGGATCAAAACGGCTTGATCTGAAGCTAACTTGAGGTTGCAGAATGACAAGCATCGATTGCAGACTACGCCCGAAAGGGATTCGATTGATGCCGGTAGCTCGCACATGACAATTGAACCGCTGAACCGGCAGCAGCTTGACGCCTATCTGGCGCGGATCGGGTTTGACGGAGAGCCGCTGCCCGACCTTGCCACGCTTCGGTCCATTGTCGGCGCGCATGTGCAGGCCATCGCGTTCGAGAATATCGACGTGCAGTTGGGGCGAGCGCTGACCACCGATGCCAGCGCCGCCTTTGCCAAACTGGTCGAGGAACGGCGCGGGGGCTGGTGTTATGAACATAACGGCGTGCTGGGCGCGGCACTGGCAGCAATTGGCTTTGACGTGTCGCGGATGAGCGCAGGGGTGATGCGGCAATTTCGGGGCGACGAAAGCATGGGATCGCACTTGTGCCTGTTGGTGCAATGCGAAGGTGCGTGGCTGGTCGACGCCGGGTTCGGCAGTTGGCTGGGCGCGCCGGTGCCGCTGGAGCATGGAACGTGGACGCAGCCGCCCTTGCCAGTGAGTGTTGGCACGACAGGTGATGGATTGTGGCGTCTGTCGGTGACGCTGGGCCACACCGCCATGTCTTATGACTTCCGTGCGGAACCTGCGAACGAAGATCAGCTTTCGGCGCTATGTGACTGGCAATGCAGCGATCCGGCTTCTGTTTTTGTGCAGAACCTGACTGTACAGCGGCGTGACGGCGAACGCTATCTGATGCTGCGGGGCAAGGTGCTGTCGGACGTAAGCGCGACGGGCGAAGTGCGGCGGGAGCTGGCCTCAGAGGGCGAACTTGTGGAGGTTTTGCGCAACGTGTTCCTGCTCGATGTGCCGGAAGCGGCCGCACTCTTTCCGGCAATATGTGCGCGGCATGAAGCGCTGTTTGGCGCTCAGGCGGCCCCGACGACGTAGCAGGCGGCGGCCATCAGCAGGCCTGCGGTGCGGTTGGAACGGAACTTGGTAAGCGGATCAGTGCCGTCTTCCTTGAGGGTCAGGACTTGCCAGCTCAGGTGCAGCGCGACTGGGAGCAACGCCAGCAGCGCCAGCGAATCGGGGCGCGTCAGCCAGACCGCTCCAGCCCAGCCTGCGAGCGCCATCGCGTAAAGCCCAGCGACGCCTGTTTTGACGTGCTGGCCGAACGACAATGCTGACGAGCCAATGCCGACCAGCGCATCGTCTTCGCGGTCTTGCAGGGCGTAGATCGTGTCATAGGCCATGCACCATGCCCAGCATCCGGCGTAGAGCGCGGCCAGCGGGATGAGGCGATCAAAGCCGGTGGCCTGAACCCAGCCAACCGGTGCGCCCCATGTGAAGACGAGGCCGAGCCATGCCTGCGGCCAGCCGGTGATGCGCTTCATGAAAGGATAGGCGGCGACAAGGGCGAGGCTGCCGAGGGCGACGAGTTGCGCCTCCCAGCGTAGTTGCAGGAGGACGACGAGACCTACGGCGCACAAGCTGAGCAGCCACATCCATGCTGCACGCTTTGTCACCGCGCCGCTGGCGATGGGTCGCAAGGCGGTGCGGGCGACGCGGGCGTCGAGGTCTGCGTCTACGATGTCGTTATAGACGCAGCCTGCGCCGCGCATGGCGATGGCGCCGAGCAGCATCCACGCTAGGATACCCCATGCGCCGGTGGCACCGCCAAGGAAAAGGCCCCATGCGCAGGGCCAGAACAACAGCCATGAGCCGATGGGCCGATCAAAACGCGCGAGCAATGCATAGTTGCGCCACGGTTGCGGCAGGCGGGCAACGAGGCCTTTATGCTCGCTGTCAGGGACGATTGCGCTGTTTGCAGCCTCGGTCATAGCGGCAAGCCTTACCGGCCTGCGCAAATTGCGCTAGGGGCGAAATCATGCCTGCTACTCCCGCTTGGCCGCCCAAATCGGCCCCTCGCCTGTTTGTTGAAGCGCCGCTGTCTGATGGGCAGCAGGTGACGATTGAGGGTGGGCAGGCGCATTATCTGGGCAAGGTCATGCGCGTGGCCCCCGGCGATGCAGTGATTCTTTGCGACGATGTGACCGGTGAATGGCTGGCGCGGGTGGCCGAGGCGGGCAAGCGCGCGGTGACGGTGGAGGTGGAGCGGCAGTTGCGGGCGCGTGAGGACGTGCCGGATTTCTGGCTTTGCGCGGCGTTGCTGAAAAAGCCGAACTTTGATCTGGTGCTGGAGAAGTCCACCGAACTCGGCGTTGCCCAAGTTGTGCCGCTGGTGACGCGACGTTGTGTGGCAGACAAGCTGAACCCCGAGCGAGCGCGCACGATCACGGTCGAAGCGGCCGAGCAATGCGCGCGCACAGCGCTGCCGGTGTTGGGCGAGACCGCAAAGCTAGACGCCTTGTTGCGCGACTGGCCGGAAGGCCGCGTGCTGTTCTTCGCTGACGAGAACGGCGGCTCGCCGGTGGCTGAGGCCTTTGCCGCGCACAAGGGTCCGGCGGCGCTGCTGGTGGGGCCGGAGGGCGGCTTTGACGAGACGGAGCGGGCGGCAGTCCGGGCGCATCCGGCGGCGGTGGCGATTGCGTTGGGGCCGCGTATCCTCCGTGGGGAGACTGCGGCGATTGCCGGAATGGCGCTGTGGATGGGCCTGAACGGCGATTGGCAGGCCTGAACCTTGATGGCGCGGATTCTTGTCGCGTTTGCAACAAAGGTTCTCACGAATAACACTAGTATAAAGCTGTCTGGCACATTAACTCGGCGCGCATGAGCACGCGGCAAGTTTCAGATCGCAACGATCCTATCATCGAAAGCCGCGACATGCTCGTGGCCCCCATGCAGAAGGGCGAAAAGCCCAAGTCCGCCTGGCGGATCGGCACCGAGCACGAGAAGTTCGTGTATCGGACCGATGACCGCCGCGCGCCTTCGTATGAAGAGCCGGGCGGCATTCGTGACCTGCTGATGGCGCTGACCGAATACGGCTGGGAGCCTGTTCTGGAAGGCGGCAAGGTAATCGCCATGTCCGGGCCGGACGGCGCGGTGAGCCTTGAGCCTGCGGGGCAACTGGAGCTTTCGGGCGCGCCGTTGGTGAACCTGCACCAGACTTGTGCGGAAACCGGGCGGCATCTGGCGCAAGTAAAGTCCATCGGTGACAAGCAGGGGCTGGCCTACCTTGGGCTGGGCCTCTGGCCCGACAAGACGCGCGCAGAGCTGCCGATCATGCCCAAGGGCCGGTACGAGATCATGTTGCGGCACATGCCGCGCGTGGGATCGATGGGCCTGGACATGATGCTGCGGACCTGCACCATTCAGGTCAACCTCGACTATTCGAGCGAGGCCGACATGGTGAAGAAGTTCCGCACCAGTCTGGCCTTGCAGCCGCTGGCGACCGCGCTGTTTGCCAATTCTCCGTTTCTGGAAGGCAAGCCCAACGGGTTCCTTTCGTATCGCAGCCACATCTGGACCGACACAGATCCGGCGCGCACGGGGATGCTGTCGTTCGTGTTCGACGAAGGGTTCGGGTACGAGCGCTATGTCGACTACATGCTCGACGTGCCGATGTATTTCGTGTTCCGCGATGGCAAGTATATCGACGCCTCGGGGCTTTCGTTCCGCGATTTCCTTGATGGCAAGCTGTCGGTGCTGCCGGGTGAGAAGCCGACGGCTTCGGACTGGGTGGACCACCTTTCGACCGCGTTCCCGGAAGTGCGGCTGAAGTCTTTCCTTGAAATGCGCGGGGCCGATGGTGGGCCGTGGAACAGGATTTGTGCGCTGCCTGCGCTGTGGGTGGGCCTGCTCTATGATCAGACGGCGCTGGATGCGGCGTGGGATCTGGTCAAGGACTGGGACATGGACGGGCGCGAGAAGCTGCGCGCCGAAGTGCCCAAGCTGGGGCTGGATGCATCGCTGCCGGGCGGCGGAAAGCTGCGCGATGTAGCCGCCGAAGTGCTGGCGATTTCGCGCAGCGGGCTTTCCGCGCGGGCCATGCTGAACGAGGCGGGCGACAACGAGACGGGCTATCTCCAGCCGTTGGACGAAATCGTGGCGACGGGGAAAACGCCTGCCGAGCGGCTGCTTGACCTCTATCACGGTGCGTGGGGCGGCGATCTTTCGCAGATTTACGGCGAGAAGAGCTTCTGATGATCATTGTGATGGGCACGTTCCGCGTTCCGGTTGAGAACATCGAGGCGATCCGGCCAATGATGGCAAAGGTGATCGCGGCAACCGTGGCCGAGTATGGGTGCATCGAATATGCCTATGGGCAGGATGTGCTTGACCCGGAACTTATCCACGTTGCCGAAAAGTGGCGCGACAAGGCAGCGCTTGAGGCGCATTTCAAGGCTGCGCACATGAAAGTGTGGGCAGAGGAGCGCGCCGGGCTTGGGTTGTTCGACCGCCAAATTCGCGTGTTCGAGAGCGACGAGGGCGTCGAGGTCTGACGCCTACTCAGCGGGTTGGACCGCCGGTGATTTTGGCGTGAGCGCGCGGGTGAGTTTGCGCAAGGTGCGCGTGATCGGGCCATGCTCTGCCATCCAGGCGTGATATTCGCGGTACTTGGCATCTTCGGCGAGGAGATGCTTTTCTTCCGTGCGGGCGCGCCAGTAGTAGACGCCGCTGACGATGGCGAGGAGCGCGGTGTTGCGGATGGCATCGACCCACGAGCCACTGGTGGTGAGGAACGGCAGGCCCGCCAGCCACCAATAGGCGTTCTTCGACAGGTAGGCCGGGTGGCGCGTGAAGCGGTAGGGGCCGTTGGTCAGCACGCCGCGATAGGTGAGGTTCGAGAACCGCAGGCCGAAGGCGACCGTGGCCCATGCATAGCAGGCCGTTAGGAACACCAGCGCGATGGCCCATATCCACAGCAACACGTCTTGCCCGGCCAACCAGACCGGCCATTCCGCGCCGTTGTGGTGGTAGTCCAGCACGCCGCCGCCGCCCATCAGGATGAACGGAGGGTAGCAGATCAGCGCTGCGACCCATGCCGCAAGGTGCGGGTTGGCGGTGCGGATCTGCGCGTCGAGCGGCTTCATGGTGACGAGATAGCCGACCATCGCGATCTGCACGTCGATCATGAACATGGTCTCGATCAGCAGCGTGGCGAACTCTACCGGATCGTGGAAAGCGTGGCTCCAGTCAAACCGCACGACTGCGCCGAAGCCGCCGGGGACTATCGAGATCATGAAGGCGCAGAAGAAGCCTTTGACGAGCCATGACAGGGCGTGGCGCTTCACTTCGGCTGCGTCCCACGACTCGCGGCCAATGAGCATCGCGCCGAAGTGCCATGAGGCATCGCGCGGGTTTACCAGCACGCGATCGAGCCACAGGACATAGGGTATCGCGCCGAGGAACAGCACTGGGACGATGGTTTCCAGCACGTCCATCGCGAAGACATATTGCCCGCGCCAGTACCAGCGACCGAGGCAATAGGCGAAGCCGATGACCGCCCATGTGGCCCACAGGCCTGCGATCTTGGTGATCGAGATATCGAGAATTTCGCGGATCGGGCGCGGGGCGCTCCAATCGATCCCGGTGCTGGCGCGCAAGTGGACCTTGTCTACCAGCAGGGACCAGCCGACCATGCCGGTGCCGGAAAAGACCAGCGCCATCATCGCTGCGCCGGGGCCGTCCATCACTTCATGCGGGGCGTTGAGACCGAACGCATCGACGATCTGCGGCCAAGAGCGGCAGACCATGATCCAGAAGAACAGGCCTGCAAGGCCCGCGAGGCCGACGCCTGCGGAGACGTCAGATTGCGGAAGTGAGGGACGCGCGGTCATGCGCGTACCCTTATGCGTCAACAGTTAGGAAAGCGTTTGCGATCAACGGAACGCGGTGATCTTTCCGCCGTCATCCAGAATATACAGCGTCTGATTGGCGACCACGGGAGCGAGTGTCACACCCGAGCCGAGTTCGGTGAACCTGCTGGCCGTGCCATCGGTGACCGAAGCGGTCATCACTTCGCCACGCGAATTGGCGACCCAGAGGCGGTTGCCTGCAAGGATCGGGCCGGTCCACAGGATCGGATTCTTCTTCTTTTTCTCGTTCTTGAAGCGCTGAAGCTGCGTCATCCAGCGGACCTTGCCATTGGACTTGGCGATGCACAGCAGTTTGGCTTCGTCCGTCAGCGCGAAAATCCAGTCGCCCGCGATGGCGGGGGTGGAGATGCCGGCAAGGTTCAGTTCCCAGATGCGCTGGCCCGTAACCAGTTCATAGGCGGCCATACGCCCACCCTGCCCCAGTGCATAGACGCGGCCGTTTTCGATGATCGGATCGGCGTCGATGTCAGTCAGCGTGGAAACCGACGTGGCGATGCTGGTGCGCGCAAGGGCATCGGCCCACAGTTCGCGTCCGTTTTCATAGCGATAAGCAACCAGTTCGCCCGAGGAATATCCTGCAACGATAGTGCCTTGTCCCGCTGCCGGAGAAGCCACGCCGAACACGTTGGTCTGCCCCACCGATGCGTTGGCGTTCCACAGGACCGCCCCGTCAGACGCGTTCAGAGTGACGATCTGGTTGTCCTGCGTCATCACCATGACCTGCCCGAAGGCGACGGTGGGTGAACCGCGCAAGGGACCAGCGGGCTTTACGCGCCACTTGATGGCGCCGGTGGCGGCATCAAGCGAGGCGACTTCGCCCACGCCGTTGGTGACATAGAGCACGCCATCATCGAATGACGCGCCGCCGCCGAAGGTGGAGCTTGTGCTACCCTTGTCGGCGCGGACCGAAGTTTGCCAGGCGCGTGCGCCGCTAATGGCATCAAACGCGTGGACCATGCCATCGGTGTCCATCGCATAAAGCTTGCCCCCGCCGATCACCGGCGAAGCGGCAAGGCGCTGCGTGGCGGACGATCCGCGAATGCTGACAGACCAGGCCTTTGCCGGAGCTTCGGCAATCGCGGCGTGACCATAGGACTTGCTGGCATTGCCGCCGCCCTGCGCAAATTCGGTGTTCACAGCGGGCGCGGGGAGAACGACGGTGAGCAGCCCGATGGATTCATCGACCTTGGTCCCAGCTTCGATCTTCGACAGAATCGGTTCGCGCTGGCCCACGGTCGGCGTAGTCTTGGCCTTGTCCTTGCCGCCAAAGATGCCGCATCCGCCCAGCGCAAGCGCAAGGACCAGCACGCTGGAAAGCGATGCGCGCCGGAAGCTGGGGCGGAAGGTAGTTTCGGGCTTCATTGGCAATGCATCCTCAAAAATATCAGTTGGCCGCAGGCACAGACGCGCGCTGGATTACCTTGGCGGCACCCGGATCCTCGACCGCATCGACGCCCAGCAGGCCCGCCATCTGGCGTGTGCGGCGGCGCAGGCTGTCGGGCACGGTTTCATCCTTGGCGATCTGCGCGAACATGGTGCCCGCCAGATCGTTCTTGCCCTGCTTCATGTAGGCAATGCCGACGAGTTCGCCTGCACTGCCAAACCATGCGTTGCCCGGCACGGCCAGCGGCTTCAGCCGTTCGACGACCTTGTCTGCGCCAATCTTGTCAAATGTGAGCGACACTTCGCGGATCGTGGCGAGATCGCGGTAGGCCTGCGGCATCTGCGCATCGGCAGCGATGGCGGCAAACGCCTTGGCGGCTTCATCCGCCTTGCCCTGTTCCGACAGCACGCCGGCCTGCAGCATCATGGCTGAGGCGCGGAAACCATCGGTGCCTTCGCTGGCGATGGGGGCGACGTCTTCGCTGGCTGCCTTGAGATTGCGGACTTCCAGCTTATCAAGCGCTTGCGTCAGCACTTCGCCTTGTTCACCGGCGACGGTGTTCTGGTGGTTTTCATACCAGAGCCAGCCACCCAGCCCGAGCAGCCCGGCGATGATCGCGGCACCAACCGGCTTGCCATAACGCTGGAAAGCCGTGAGGACTTGATCCTCACGCAGAGCATCGTCCACTTCGCGCAGGAATGCATCGCCCTGAGCGCCAGAACGCTCAGCCAGTTGTTCGGAACGGGTTTGGTTACGGTCAGGACGGAGAGCCAAGGCAGCGCTTTCAGGGAATATAGTGGAACATTGCTAGCGTTTGTCTGGCGGGGTGTTTAGCGGATGGGACCGCCTTTTCAACCGAATTGCTAGTTTATGCCCGGCGCGTGAACGCTTGCTGAAGCGCACGACACCTAGCCCTGGTCGAAACTGCTGCGCCCGAGTGCCGTTGCATAGGCTTCGACATATCGCTTTGCCATTACCGCTTCGTCAAATTCGGCGGCTGCGCGGGTGCGGTTGGCCTTGCCGATGCGCTGGCGCAGCGCATCGGCTGCGGCAAGGCTGGCGATGGCGCTGGCGAAAGCCTGCTCATCTCCCGGAGCGCTTATAAACGGGCGGTTTTCCTCTGCGACCATCTCTGCCACATCGCCCACGGCAGGGCTGGCGACGGCAAGGCCGGAAGCCATCGCCTCTATCACCGAAAGCGGGGCCTGTTCGCTGTCGGAGGACAGCGCGAAGAGGTCGAACAGGCCGATGACTGCGGATGGATCGGCAACATGGCCGGGCAGGTGAACCCGGTGAGCTAGGTCCAGCCGCATTGCTTCTGCTAGAATCGCCTCACGTTCAGGGCCCTCGCCAAGGATGACGAGGTGCCATTCCGGCGGTAGATCCCGCACCGCGCGGACCATGCGGGGCAGGTTCTTGACCGCGCGCAGGCCCGCCAGTGTGCCGAGCCACTTTTCACCCGGACGCTTGACCAGACGCGGCAACACATCGGGCCGTGGCTTCTTCCCATAGAGCGCGGTATCGATGCCATTGGCGATGCGCTGCACCCGCCCGCGCGGTTGCCGCCAGACGTTCAGCGCAATGTCCTCAAGCTGGCGCGAGGGCACCATCAGGCCACTCGCCCGCGACAGGGCAATCATGCGATACCAGTTGCGATGGCGCTTCAGGCCGCCTGCTTCATCAGCGTTGAAGCCGTCTTCGTGGTGGACCAGTGGCGGCAGCCCCATCGATGGCGCGAATACGGCGTGGGCCATCGCCGCATCCATCGCACCCCAATTGTATGTCAGGATCAGATCAAAGCCCTGCATCGCGCGGGCCAGGCGCTGGAGCCTTCCGATGCGCAGCTTGCCCGCGAGCGGCGGAAACCCGAACGGGAAGAATGCCTTTACGCGCTTGTCGATCAGGCTTTGCGCGCCCATCGCCGAGGGCACGGCAGAAACCACATGGTGTTCGAGGTTTTTGCCAAAGGGCGCTTTGGCCCAGCGGTTCATCAGCGCGACGACGCGGCGCTCCTTGCCCCCTGCATCAAACGTGGAATGCAGGTGAAGGAGTTTCAGCGGGCGCTTTGTTGCAGCGTTCATACCCGGCTGAGCAAGCGTCCGATCGCCGCGATGCTTTCGGGTTCGTCAAGCGTGGGGGCATGGCCGATGCGCGGCAGGGTAACCAGTTCCACGCCGGGACGGGTGGCCATCTTGGCTGCGGCTTCCGGGGTCAGGATATCGGACGTTTCGCCGCGCAGGACCAGCAGCGGGCGGGTGGCAAGCGCATCGAACAGCGGCCACATATCGACTTGTGGCGTTGCGCCTTCAGGAGCTTCGAACGGTTCGGCGATCTTCATGTCATAATCGAAGGCGATGCGCCCGCCGGTGCCAAGCACCATGATGCGCTTGGCATAATGCAACCACTGCGTGATGTCCCAATCGGGGTAGACGTCGCCACTGCTTTCCTGAAGCGCGCGGGCAGCGTGCATCCATGTTTCAAAATTGCGCCCCTGCCCGACATAGCCCCGAATACGTTCAAGCCCGGCTGCCGAGACTTCGGGACCGATATCGTTGAGCACGGCGGCGGCGATCCGCTGCGGGTTGGAAACTGCCAGCAGCATCGTCAGCAATCCGCCAAGCGATGTGCCGATGGATACGAAACGGTCGATCCCTTCCTGCGCCAGCAGCGCTTCTACATCCTGCAGATATTGCAGCGGGGTGTAGGTCATCGGGTCTTTGGCATAATCGCTATCGCCACGGCCGCGCATTTCAGGGCAAAGCACGCGCCATTGACCGGCCAGCGACACTGCCAGATCCTCAAAATCGCGGGCGTTGCGGGTCAAACCCGGCAGACAGAGCACCGGCGGGCGGGCGGAATCACCATCGTAATAGCGGAAATGCAGGCGCAATCCGTCGCTGCTGGTCCAGTAGCGATCTTCGTAATCTGCCATGATCAATCGATATTCCGCATGAAATCGGGTGGAGCCTGCTTGCGGGCAGGCCATTGCATGCCCACTATTGCCGGATGCCAGCGCTCCCGCAAGACGCGATCTATCGCCCCTCCCCCCGCATCATGGCGCTGGCCGACTGGATCGGCGATCCCGTGCAGGCAGCGGACTTCCCCGAAACCCGGCTGCGCTGGCGCAATGATCGTGCCGCGCACGACATCGGGCTGGCCAGTTTGAGCGACGAGGATTGGCTGCGCCACTTCGGACGCTTTGAACCGCTGCCGGACAATATGCCGGGACCGATGGCGCTGCGCTATCACGGACACCAGTTCCGCACCTACAACCCGGATCTTGGCGACGGGCGCGGGTTTACCTTTGCGCAGATGCTGGATGCGAACGATCGGCTGATGGACCTTGGCACGAAGGGTTCCGGGCAGACACCGTGGAGCCGCGCGGGCGACGGGCGGCTGACGTTGAAAGGCGCGATGCGTGAGATATTGGCAACCGAGATGCTTGAGGCGCTGGGGGTGAACACCAGCCGCACGCTTTCGGTCATCGAGACGGGCGAATCACTCTATCGCGGGGATGAACCTTCGCCGACGCGCTCTGCCGTGCTGGTGAGGCTGAGCCACGGACACATTCGCATCGGCACGTTCCAGCGGCTTGGCGCTTTGCAGCTTGAAGACGAGATGGCGCAACTGGTCGCCTATTGCTTGGCCAACTTCCCCGGCGCAGCATTTGCTGATGCGCCGCACCCTGCCGTCCGGTTCTTCAACCAGGTGGTGGAGCGCATGGCCGATATGGCCGCCAGCTATATGGTGGCGGGCTTTGTCCACGGCGTGCTGAATTCCGACAACATGAACGTGACCGGCGAAAGCTTCGACTATGGCCCGTGGCGCTGGCTGCCGAAGTGGGAGCCGGGCTTTACCGCTGCCTACTTCGACCATTCCGGCCTTTACGCCTATGGCCGCCAGCCAGAGGCGATCCATTGGAACTGCGGGCAATTGGCGGTGGCGCTGCGGTCTTTGGTGGAAGCCGCACCGCTGATTGAAGCGCTCAACCGCTATCCCGAGCTTTACAGCCAAGCGATGACGCGGCGATGGCTGTGGCGGCTGGGTGTGGAGCCACGCGGCCTGGATGAGGACACGGCGCTGATCGGTGCTTGCGAGAAGGTAATGGTGGCACAAGGGACCGGGCCGGATGCGTTTTTCTTTGCCCATCGCGGCGGGCGCGGACCATTTGCCGATACGGCGGAAAGTGCTGAATTGCGGGATGCCTTGGCCCCGTACACGGCGCTGGACAGTAGCCATCCCTACTGGTCCGACGCAGCGCCGCAGTCCATGCTGATCGATGAAGTCGAGGCCATCTGGCAACCCATTGCCGAGCGCGATGACTGGTCTGCGCTCAATGCCAAAGTGGCAGCCTTGCGGCGCATGGGTGAGGCAATGGGGCGGCGACCGACACCGATGGGCCACGCGATCCGCTGAAATCATCCACCAAGGGTGGTTCCGAGCATGAATATTGTTTAATCAGTAACGTCTGGGGCGTTACGGTACGGACCGGGAACCGGAACCCACTGTTCGCTAGAACACTTTGGAAGAGCAGGCATTATTCGTGGCAACTGCCGAAATCGTATCCTATGAACCTGCCACCGGCGCCGAAGTGTGGCGCGGCAAGGTGGGCGATGTCGAAGACGTGGTCGCCCGCGCACGACGCGCTTGGCCGGCGTGGGCAGCGCAACCGCTGGCCACGCGCATCGAACTGGTGCGCCGCTTTGCCAACGAAGTGCGCAAGGATGCCGACAAGCTTGCCACGATGATCGCACGCGAAACGGGCAAGCCCCTGTGGGAAGCGCGCGCCGAAGTTGAAAGCGTGGTCGGCAAGGTCGAGATTTCGGTCCGCGCCTATGCTGACCGCACATCGCAGCGGAAACTGGATTCGGCGCTGCAGGGCACGGCGGCGCTGCGGCACAAGCCGCATGGCGTGATGGCCGTGCTGGGGCCGTACAACTTCCCCGCACACCTGCCCAATGGCCACATCGTGCCCGCGCTGATCGCCGGGAACGTGGTGATCTTCAAGCCTTCGGAAAAAACGCCTGCCACGGGCGAGATGCTGGCGCAGTGCTTCCACCGCGCGGGCATTTCCGCCGCAATCGTGCAGGTTCTGATCGGCGGCCCGGCTGAGGGGCAGGCGCTGGTAGCGCACGATGGCATCGATGGCGTGCTGTTCACCGGATCGGCACATGCCGGCATTGCGATCAACCGCAAGTTGGCATCGAACCCGGGCAAGATGGTTGCGCTGGAGATGGGCGGCAACAATCCTATCGTAGTGTGGGATACGCCCAAGATTCAGGACGCGGCAACGCTGATCGTGCAATCGGCCTTCACCAGCGCGGGGCAGCGTTGCACTGCGGCGCGGCGGCTGATCGTCAAGGCTTCGATGTATGACGAGATCATCGGCGAAGTGAAACGGCTGGCCGACCGCATCATCGTGGGCGCACCGTTCGATGAACCGTCGCCCTTCATGGGGCCTGTTATCGACAACCGCACCGCCGATGGCCTGACCGAAAGCTTCGTCTACCTGCTGTCATCGGGCGGCCGTCCGATCAAGCACATGGTGCGGCTGAAGGACGATCTGCCGTTCCTTTCGCCCGCGATCATCGATGTGACCGCCGTGGCCGAGCGGCCCGACGTGGAACTGTTTGGCCCGCTGCTGCAAGTGGTGAGGGTGAATGACTTCGATGAAGCAATTGCCGAGGCCAACGCCACCCGCTTTGGCCTGTCGGCTTCACTGATCGGCGGAGATCCGCAGGATTACAACCGGTTCTGGGCGAATATCCGCGCAGGCGTGGTCAACTGGAACCGGCCAACCAACGGGGCATCCTCAGCCGCGCCATTCGGCGGAGTGGGGCTTTCAGGCAATCACCGGCCCAGCGCCTATTATGCTGCGGACTACTGCGCTTATCCCGTCGCGTCGAGCGAGATGGACCAACCGCGTGCGAGCATCGGCGTGGGGCTGCGCAGCGATTAAGCTGTTAATTCGCCGGATCAGGCAGCGGTAGCGCCGGGTCGATCGGCCCGCCCGGCGTGATTGCCAGATTGCGCATGTTCTGCTGGCTGAGGTCCGGGTCGACCATCAACTGCCCTTGCAACGCCTCTGCCATCACTGGATCGAGCGGTGCGCCGTCTTGCTCCACCTGCGGCGAACCACAGGCGGCAAGGACGAGACACAGAGCGAGAGTGGCAGCGATGCGCATTCCGGCGGTTTAGCGCCGCCGGGTTAAGAAAAAGGGAGCGCCCCGCATGTGCGGAGCGCTCCCCAACCCGACCTTTCAGTGCGACCCGAAGGGTGGGCGTACTCCGTTAGCGGCAGCGGCCACCGCCACGATCAACTTCGCGGCCAAGCAGTGCGCCCCCGGCAGCGCCAAGCACTGCGCCAAGCGTGCGGTCACCGCCACGGCCAGCCACTTCGCGGCCGACCAGTGCGCCTGCCACGCCGCCGATTACGAGACCGGTGGTGCCATCATTGCGACGGCAATAGTAGCGGCCATCATTGCCACGCCATGAACTGCGGTTGCCGTTCCAATTGCTGCGCTGGTTGTAGCGGCGATTGTCCCAGCCGCGATCATTCCAGCCACGGCGATCGTTCCAGCCACGGCGGTCGTCGCGGCGGCGGTTATCCCAGCCGTTCCACTGCGTGCCCAGATCGACATTGGCCGACGTTTCGATGCGTGTCTGCGGCAGGGCCGCTGCCGATGCCGGAACCGCGATGGCAAGGGTTGAGGCGGCGGTCATGGCTGCAACAAGACCCAGTGCGGTGTTCTTGATATTGAACATGGTCTTCTCCTCCAGTTCTTGGAGAGCAGCCGTCAGTCTCTGGCTGGTCCCGTTCTTCTTGATGGTTCAGGTTTACGCTCCCGAACCTGAACGGAACGCAACCAGCGTGTCAGATTTGCGGTTTGCGACAAAGCGATGAAATTCGGCGATGAAATGCAGCGTGAATAGGCACTTGGCCCGGGCTGCCATTGCTGGCAGGGCAGCGGACATGACTTCACGTGAGACTTTCCGGCGCGGCCTTGTTGCGGCGGTATGCGCCTATATCTGCTGGGGCCTGCTGCCACTTTATTTCAAGGCGCTGCATGCGGTGCCGCCATTGGAACTGGTGGGCTGGCGGGTGGTGTTCACGTTGCCGGTGTGTATCGCAATCGTGATGTCTCGCGGCCAGTTTCCCGAACTTCGTGCAGCGTTTGCTAATCGGCAAGCGCTTGGCCTGATGGCACTCAGCGCGCTGCTGATCGGGTCCAACTGGCTGATTTATGTCATTGCGATCAACAGTGGCCATGTGCTGGCGACAAGCCTTGGCTATTACATCAACCCGCTGATCAACGTGCTGCTTGGCACGGTTTTCCTCGGTGAACGGCTGAGCCGGGTGCAGTGGGGTGCGGTCATGCTCGCCGGGGTGGGCATCGCACTGCTGCTGGCAGGCGCGGTCGACACACTGGCGGTGGCGTTGAGCCTGGCGTTCACGTTCGCTTTCTACGGCTTTGTGCGCAAACAGGCGCCGGTCGGCGCGGTGCCGGGCCTGACCATCGAAACGACTGTCCTGTTGCTGCCCGCAATCGCCATCGTAACGCTGGCAGCCGGTTCGCCGGGCGGGAGCAGCCTTGCGCTTGGCGGGTGGACCACGCCGCTGATCATCGCGTCCGGGCTGGCCACGGCGGTGCCGTTGCTGCTGTTTGCCGTTGCGGCGCGCAGCCTGCCGCTGTCGACGCTGGGCTTCGTCCAGTTCATCGCGCCGACAATCAGCTTCACGCTGGGGCTGACGGTGTTTGGCGAATCGCTGGATACCACGCGGCTCGCCTCGTTTGCCGTAATATGGGCGGCGATTGCGCTCTACAGCTGGGATATGGGCAAGCAGGCGAGCGCCGCGCGTTAGGTCAGCCGCCAGACGAGCGTTTCGCCAGCGTGGAACGGCACGATCATCGTACCGTTGCAGTCCAGCACCTCGGGCACGTGCACCGGGGCCTTTTCCAGCGTGATCGTGCCTTCGTTCACCGGCATGCGATAGAACGCCGGACCGTTGAGCGAGGCGAAGGCTTCGAACCGGTCGAGCGCGCCCTCTTCATCGAACACCGTGACGTAACTTTCCAGCGCAAAGGGCGCGTTGAAGATTCCGGCACAGCCGCAGGCGGTTTCCTTCAGATGCTTGGCATGCGGCGCGGTGTCGGTGCCAAGGAACACGCGAGTGCAGCCTGACGTCGCCAGCTTGCGCAAGGCAAGGCGGTGCTTCTCACGCTTGGCCACCGGCAGGCAGAACGCGTGGGGGCGGATGCCGCCAACCAGCATGGCGTTGCGATTGATGTGGAGGTGCTGCGGCGTGACCGTGGCCGCAATGTTCGGCCCGGCGCTTTCAACAAACTGCGCGGCTTCCTCGGTGGTGATGTGTTCGAACACGATCCGAAGGTCGGGCATGTCAGCCACCAGCCTTGTCAGAGTACGCTCGATGAACACGGCCTCACGGTCGAAGATGTCGACATGGCTGTCGGTCACTTCGCCGTGGATCAGCAGCGGCATTCCGATGCGCTGCATCGCTTCAAGCACCGGATAGATCGTGCGGATGTCGGTCACGCCGTGGGCCGATCCGGTGGTGGCGTGCGCGGGATAGAGCTTTGCCGCAACGAACACGCCTTCGGCAAAGCCACGCTCGACTTCGGCGATGTCGGTGGAATCGGTTAGATAGAGCGTCATCAGCGGGGTAAAATCGCTGCCCTGCGGGAGGGCGGCCAAAATGCGGTCGCGATAAGCGGCGACGCCTGCCACATCGGTCATCGGCGGAGCAAGATTGGGCATGACGATGGCGCGCCCAAACTGCCGCGCGGTATACGGCACAACGCCTGCCAGCACATCACGGTCGCGCAGATGGGTGTGCCAGTCATCGGGGCGGCGAATGGTCAGAGTCTTGATCGTCATGGCCTTCCCCTTAGCGATGGTGGTGCCTATCTACCAGTCATGACCCGTCTATTTGAACGCGCCCTTGTTCGCCTCGCCCCGCTGGAGCCGGCCGAGGACGTCGCCGGCTTTCTCCAAGGCCTCGTCACCAATGACGTGAAGGGCGCGCTACCGGTTTGGACCGCGCTGCTCACCGCTCAGGGCAAGGTGATGTTCGATTTCCTCGTCTGGCCGGATGGCACCGACGGGCTACTACTCGATTGTGAAGCCGCGCAGGCCGATGCTCTGGCAAAGCGGCTCACGCTCTATCGCTTGCGCCGGAAGATCGGGATTGAACGCGTCGAAGCGTTGGGCGTGTTCTGGCAGGATCACCCCGGTGACGGCGGCGCAAACGATCCCCGCCTTGCTGCACTCGGCCAGCGCTGGATTGCGCCCATCTCACAAAGCGATTCGCCAGTGGACGATGCGTGGCGCGCGCACCGCCTATCGCTTGGCGTGACCGAGGGGCAGGCCGAACTTGGCAATAGCGAAGTGCTCTGGCTGGAGTGCAACGCGGTTGACCTGAACGGCGTAAGCTTCACCAAGGGCTGCTACGTGGGGCAGGAAAACACCGCGCGGATGAACTGGCGGCAGAAGGTGAACCGCAGGCTGGTGGTGGTGCCGCTGGCCGCATCAGACCCGGCGCGGCAGCGCGCCACTTACCCTGACCTTGACCTCGCCGTGGACCACCGCCGGATCGAAGACATTGCACCTGCCCTCGCCCCGTCATGGATGTCGCTTACGGCTGCTGATTGACCTGCGCCTGCACGATCCCTTCGACCAGCATCTGTTCGGCCCGATCACGCGCCGCATCACGTGGCAGTTCAAGCGCTTGCGTCAGCGGTCCGCCCATCAGCGCATCGCCCAGCGCCATCAAGGTCAGCGCCAAGGTGGTGCTGCGCTGCGTATCCGAGTGATATTCGTCCAGATCAATCACCAGATCGTGGATCGTATCAACGATAGGATCGAGCGCATCCTCGTTCCCCGACAGCAGCATCCACGAGGCCAGCGCACCGGCGCCTTCCTTGTCGAACGCGTCGAACGTCAGGTCCACGACATCGCGTGGTGAGCCGATGCCCGAGCGGCTGGCGATCACCGCCTCGCGGATAGTGGCGCAGATTGTTTCGGCCAGATGTTTTGCCAGCGCCTTTTGCAGGCCCGCTGCCGAGCCGAAGTGGTGCAGCAAATTGGCATGGGTGCGCCCGATTCGTCCGGCCACGGCCTTGAGCGTCACGGCCTGCGGACCTGTTTCGACCAGCAATCCGCGCGCGGCCTCAAGCGCCGCCATGCGGCTTTCCTCGGGCGGGAGACGCTTTCTTATTGACATTGGTGTAAGCATGCCTAAATTCCGGCTCATGACTGCCATGACCCCAACCATCGCACTAGAGCGCAGCGCCTCAACCGGCAAGGCTGCGCCCACCCCCGACGATCTGACGATCACGATACGCGACCGTCGCTTTGGCCGCAACGAACCGGCGGGGCGCTGGTGGCTGAACAATGATCCCATCGCAACCGCGTGGCACAACGCGCTGTCCGCCACTTTCCCGCGCGGGGAGGCCTTCTTCATCGAAGCAGTGAAGGCGCACCGTGAAGGCGTGCCCCCCAAGCTTGAGGCTGAAATCCGCGCCTTCATCCGGCAGGAAATCAACCACACGCGCGAGCATGTTGCTTTCAACCGCGCGGCAGAGAATGCAGGTTACGACATCGCCCGCATCGACAAGCGCGTTGAGGAAATGCTGGCGCTGACCAAGGATCGCCCGGTGATCCTGAACCTTGCTGCCACGATGGCGCTGGAACACTACACCGCGATGATGGCGCACGAATTCCTTGCCAATCCGGCCCATTTTGCAGGTGCGGAGCAGGAACCGGCGGATATGTGGCGGTGGCACGCGATCGAGGAGATCGAGCACAAGGGCGTCGCCTATGACACGTGGGTTCACGCCACGCGCAACTGGAGCCGGTGGAAACGCTGGAAGGTCAAGAGCCTGATGATGGTCATTGTGACCAAGAACTTCCTCACGCACCGCGTGGAAGATACGCTTGATCTGTTGGAACAGGATGGCCTGACCGGCGCGAAGTGGAAATGGAAGCTGGCCGCCTACTTGCTATGGAAGCCCGGCGTGATCCGCCGGATCCTTCCGGCGTGGCTCAGCTACTTCATGCCCGGCTTTCATCCGTGGCAGCATGATGACCGGGCGTTGATCGCCAAGGCTGACAGCGAATTTCCAGATGCAGTGATGCCGCGGTAAAAACAAAGGGCTCCCCGCCGGGAGCCCTTTTTTGTGGTTCAAGCCGCGCGTCGCATGGACGCAAAGCCGCCGTCTTCTGGTCCATCACAATCAAGCGGCGCTGCCAGATCGACGGCATGGACTGGCGCGGCCACAGGTTCGCTGCGCGCGGGACTGCGGATTTTGCGGACTTCCCCGGTGAGCCGAAACCCGGCCTTGGCAAGTACGCGCGCAGAACCCGCATTGTCGGCAAACGGTGTCGCGGTCACACGGCTGTGGCCGAGCGAACGCGCTAAGCTGAGTACGGCGCGGGCAGCCTCGGTTGCGTAGCCCAGTCCCCAGTACCGCTGCCCCAGCCAGTAGCCGAGTTCGGTTTCCTGACCATACTGCGCCAGACCAACGCAGCCGATCAGGCGCGAACCGTGCGCACCGGGCAGCGTGACAAAGAAATGCGGGTAGCGGCCTGCCTGCGGTAACGCGGCAAAGCTCTTCGCGTCGTCCGGTCCATAGGGCCACGGCGCGTGCGCAAGATTGCGCACGACCGCCTCGTCATCGATCAGGGCGTGAAGTTCAGCCCAATCCTCCGGCCAGCCGGGCCGCAGGAACAGCCGTTCGCTGCGAATGAACATACAAAGTCTCCGTTCTCGGCGCCTCTGTCACGCGCAGCTAAACACTTGCCGTGACAAAGGTATTGCGCCCTGCGCTGGATCGGACAGTGAATACGTCCGATTGCGAGGAAGCGCGGTTTGCGTCCGAGGGAGACGTGAAAAGAGGGAGATGAGCGTGGCCCTCTCCCCCTATCGGCCAGCTCCAAGAAGCTGGCGGGGCCACCCCATCAGGATGGCCCTTTGAACGACCATCCGGTTATTCTGCTGCTTCAGCCATAATGTCGACCGACACATACTTGCGATCGAGCTTTCCGCCGTGAAAACGGACGCGGCCTTCGGTCAGCGCGAACAGGGTGTGATCCTTGCCCATGCCGACATTGGCGCCCGGGTACACGCGGGTTCCGCGCTGACGGATGATGATGTTGCCGCCGATCACTTCCTGACCGCCGAACTTCTTTACGCCAAGGCGGCGGCCTGCTGAGTCGCGACCGTTGCGCGAAGAGCCGCCTGCTTTCTTATGTGCCATATCAGATTACTCCGAATTCCGTTTGCGCTCAGGCGACCGACACGATGCGCAGCAGGGTAAGCTGCTGGCGGTGACCGTTCTTGCGGCGATAGTTGTGACGGCGACGCTTCTTGAAAACGATCACCTTTTCCGACTTCGCCTGGGCGATGATTTCTGCCGAAACAGTGATCGAAGCAGCATCAGCAAGCGAATCACCCTCGCCGGCGAGCAGGACTTCACCCAGCGTGATCGTGTCGCCAGCTTCGCCAGCCAGCTTTTCGACTGCGATCTTGTCTCCGGCGGCGACCCGATACTGTTTGCCGCCCGTGCGCACGATTGCGAACATCGTTCTGTGTATCCGTTCCAAAAGCCTGCGGTTGCCCGAGGCGATTCCAAATGAGGCACCCAACGCCTGCGAATCGCTGACAACGGGCAAAATGCCGTTTCCCCGCTGTATGCAGGGCCCCGGAAAGAAGGGCGCGGATAGTCAAACACGCCGGGTCTGTCAATGCGATCTTGCCTGAAATCAGGCGTATCACTGCACTTGAGCATGCAAACGCTGGCGACTGGTGCCGGGCATGCTATGGCGCGGGCATGATCAAGCGCAATTCCCGCATCGTTGCAATGGCCACGCTGGCCCCCGCTTTATTGGTTGCCGGTTGTGCCGAGCGCAGCGATTTCCCCTCGCTCGCACGCCGCCCTGCCGAGGATGCCTACCGTGCCGCGCAAGCCTCCCGCCCGGCACCGCCGCCGCCAGCAGTCATAAGCGACGGCCTGCCCGAGCGGCTTGCCGCCTTGCTCGCCAGCGCTGACGCCGCCCACGCAACGTTTGAATCGCGGCGAGCCGCCGCCACGCGTACGATCAATGCCGCAGCAGGATCAGCCAAGGGCACCGAAAGCTGGTCGGTCGCATCGGTGGCGCTGGCAGGACTGGAAACTGCCCGGTCGCTGGCTGCCATGCCGCTGGCCGATCTTGACCGGCTTGAAGCCGACGCCAGCAACCGCGCCGTCGATGGCTCGGATGCAGACCTAAAGGCTGTAGTGGCCGCGCGCACAAAGGTGGACGCTCTGGTACAGGGCGAAACGCTGATAATCGATTCGCTGCGTGGTCGGCTCGGGGCCTAGCCCCAGCGCGATAGATCTTCGCGGTCCTCAGGGCGCGGCTCAATCCAGCGCCAGCCCTTGGCAGTCTTCTCACGCTTCCAGAACCACGATTCGCTCTTGAGATGGTCCATCGCAAAGTCCGCCGCCGCAAAAGCATCGCGGCGATGGCGCGCAGCAGCACAGACCAGCACAATGGCATCGCCCGGAACCATCACACCGCTGCGGTGCAGGATCAGCAGACCCTCCACCGGCCAGCGCACCTGTGTGACCCGCGCAAGCTCTTCCATGCCGGGTAGCGTCATCGGTGCATAGTGCTGCAATTCCAGCGCTTCCACGCCACCCGAATCGCGCACCTGGCCAAGAAACGTGACGATACCGCCCGCATTGGGATAGCGCGCAGTGAATGCGGCAATTTCCGCTGCGGGATCAAAAGCCTCCAGCGCCAACCTGACGTCTGGCACCCTAGCCTCCACTGACAGGTGGCAGGAACGCCAGTTCATCGCCCTCGGCCAGCACCACACCGCCCATATCGGTCAGCAGTGCGCCGTTGAGCGCCATGCGCACTTTCTCGCCCAGCAATTGCACTGCCAAGGCTGGATCAAGCGCGGCGAGAATCATTTCAATCGGTCCTGGCGCAACAGACATCTCGCCTGTCCCGGCCGCATCTTCCAGCCGCCCCATGAACACCAGCTTTGCCATCAGATCAGCCGCCCGTGGTAGACATATGGCGCGAAACGGCAGGCGCACCGCCCGGCTTGTCGATCACGAAGCTGTGGCGTTCCTGCTTTTCGCCCATCGCGCGGGCAAAGCATTCAGACAGCGCACCGTCGGGATCTTCAGAGCGCAGCGCCGCGCGCAAATCCACGCGGCCTTCACCGCCAAGGCACATGTATAGCTGGCCCGTGGCGGTCACCCGAACGCGGTTGCAGCCTTCACAGAAGTTGCCAGTCAATGGGGTGATAAAGCCCAGCCGCCCACCGGTTTCGGCGATGTCGACATAGCGCGCCGGCCCACCAGAAGTTGCGTTGCTGGTCGTCAGCGTCCAGCGCTGCTCCAGATCGCGGCGCACGGCATCAAGCGGCAGATAATGGTCAAACCGGTCACCCTCAACCTCGCCCAAGGGCATGACCTCGATCAGCGTCATGTCGTGCCCGGCCGCGTGCGCCCATGCGATCAGCGAAGGCAATTCCGCCTCGTTGATGTCCTTGAGCGCCACGGCATTGATCTTGACCTTCAGCCCGGCAGCCTTCGCCGCTGCAATGCCTTCCAGCACTTGCGGCAGCATGTCCCGGCGCGAAAGCTTGGCAAAGCCTGCGCGATCCAGCGTGTCGAGCGATACGTTGATGCGCTTCACGCCCGCTGCGGCCAGATCATCGGCAAATTCGGAAAGGCGCGTGCCGTTGGTGGTCAGCGTCAACTCGTCCAGCCCATCCCCCAGCTTGCGGCCAAGCGCACGCACCAGCTCGATCATGTCACGCCGCACCAGCGGCTCGCCACCGGTAAGGCGGATTTTGCGCACACCGCGCGCGATGAAATGCAGCGACAGGCGGTGCATTTCCTCCAGCGTCAGGACTTCGGCCTTGGGCAGAAACTCCATGCGCTCGGGCATGCAATAGGCACAGCGCAGATCGCAGCGATCCGTCACCGACAAACGAAGGTACGTGATTCGGCGGGCGAATCTGTCAATCAGGGGCGCAGAAGCGTTCACTTGCCCATATATACGAAGTCTCGCGGGTAAGATTCAAGGCTTGCGCCTGCATCGACGAATAAAGTCTGGCCGGTCACCGAACGCGCCGTTGCCAGATAATGCACGGCATCGGCGATTTCGTCCGCGCCGGGCAGTCGCTGCAAAGGCATCATGCCCTCCAGCCGCCGCCATTGTTCAGCGTCATAATCGGCGGTCGGCAGGATCAGGCCGGGTGCAACACCGTTTACGCGAACCCTGGGAGCCATCGCACGCGACAAGGTGCGGACCGCCGCATGCAACGCCTGTTTGGATATCGTGTAGCTGATCTGGTCCGGCACCGGGTTTATGACGCGCTGATCGAGGATATTGACGACAGAACCTTCACGTTCCCCCAATGCCTCGGCAAAGGCGCGGGTCAACAGCAGCGGCGCAAACACGTTAACGCGGAAATGCTGCTCCAACTCGGCCGACGTGATTGTATCGACCCGATCATCGTGAAACAGCGACGCACAGTTGACCAGAAGGTCGGGTGAACGCCCCGCTGCTGCGGTTACATCTGCCAGTAGTTGCGGCGGATAGGCCGGATCTTCAAGATCGCCGGACAGTGGAGAAACTGCCGCGCCCAGCCATTCCAGTTGGGCCTTGAACTCCCCATCGAATGTCTCGGGACGATGCGCGTGCAATGCCAGATCCCAGCCTGCACTGGCCAGCTTGCGCGCAATCGCCCCGCCAATACGCCGCCAGCCGCCGGTTACCAGCGCAAGCGGGCGCACTGTCAAACCAAGGCCCCGCTCGGCCGTTCGCGCTTCAGGGTGATGCCGATTTCCTCGCCATTCTCGCTGATCGCCAGCTTCACGATCTTCACTTCCACCCACTTGATCCGATCATCCTGCAACATCAGCGTTTCGATGATGTGATCTGCCACGGCTTCGATCAGCTTGAAATGCACCCCCTTGGGCAAACCGTCGGTCGCCGCAAATTTGAGGTCCATGTAGTTCTTGCTGGCGGAAAGCGGGCAATCGGCAGTGTAGCGCGCCTGCTGCTTCAGCCCCACACGCATGGTAATGCGCAACGGCTGCGGCCGACCGGTCTCTTCCGAGTAGATCCCGGTGAGCACAAGCGTTTCGAGATTGGCGACTTCGAGGATCAGGCTGTCGGTCATGGGCAGGATCTTTGGCATCGGCGCGTGGGCGAGTCCATCGCAGCCTTGGGGTTTCAGTTTTTCCAGCGTGCGAAGATCGCGGTGGGGAGCAGGCGACCGCCCTCACCCTGTTCGCGAATCGCCAGATCGCCATGCTCAATGGTGCCGCCCAAGTCCTTCAGCGCCTCGGCCAGAAGCCCCGCGATGGCGAGTGAAGACATGCGCACCGCATAGACCGTGAGGAACAGGAAGCGGCTGTCTGCATCAAGCAACTTCGCGCAATCGGCCACCAGCCCCGGCAGGCTTTCCTCAAGCCGCCAAACCTCGCCATCCGGCCCGCGCCCGAACTTGGGCGGATCGAGGATTATACCGTCGTAGCGCTTGCTCCGCCGCACTTCGCGGGCAGTGAATTTCGCCGCGTCATCCACCATCCAGCGCACCGGGCGCTCGGTCATGCCCGAAAGCTGGGCATTGGACCGGGCCTGCGCGACCGACTTCTTCGAAGCATCGACGTGGGTTACCGGGCCGTACTGCGAAAGTGCCAGCGTGCCGACGCCAGTGTAGCCGAACAGGTTCAGCGTCTGCGCTTCTGCTTTCCCGTCGAAGCGTTCGCCCATCCAGTCCCACACCGGGGCCATGTCGGGGAAGAACCCTAGGTGACGAAACGGCGTGCAAGAGGCCGTAAAGCGCACATCGTTCCAGCCCAGTTCCCAGCCATCGCGCGGCACGGGGGCATCGAACATCCAGCGCCCGCCGCCGTCCTCATCAGACCCCGGCACGAACTCGGCGTCTGCCCGCCAATCCGCCAGACGCGGCGCCCACATCGCCTGCGGCTCCGGGCGGACGAAGCGGTGACGGCCATATTGCTCCAGCTTCCGACCGTGGCCGGAATCCAGCAGCGCGAAGTCCGCCCAGCCCTCGCCCACCATCAGCTTTGGCTGGAGGTCCAGCTCAGCCATGTTTAGGAGTCGCGCGCTCGGCCACGTAGGCAGCAACGGCATCGTACTCGCCCGGCAATCGGTCGCAGCGCTCTTCGCGTTCGAACAGATCGCCCACGCGCGCAGGCAGGCCGGGACGCAGACCCGTCGCCCGCTCCACCGCATCGACGAACTTGGCCGGATGCGCGGTCGCCAGCGTCACGATCGGCACGCCCGCCGGAATGCCCTGCGCCACGCGCGCGGCGTGAAGGCCAATGGCCGTGTGCGGATCGAGCACTTCGCCGCATTCCTCAAAGGCCCAGCGCATGGCATTGGCCATATCGCCCGCATCGGCGCGCGCAGAACTGAACAGCGCGGCTGCCGATTCGCGCTGCGCATTGGTCATCTGCATCGCCTTGGTCGCTTCAAAGTGCTTCATCTGCTGGGACAGCGCCGTTCCATCACGCCCGCAGCCGTCAAACAGCAGTCGCTCGAAGTTTGAAGACACCTGAATGTCCATCGAAGGCGCTGCCGTTGCTGTCACCGTGCTGGCCGAATAATCGCCGGTCGAAAGCGCACGGTGCAAGATGTCGTTGACGTTGGTCGCCACGATCAGCCGCTCGATCGGCAGTCCCATCTTCGCCGCAACATAGCCTGCGAACACATCGCCGAAGTTGCCCGTCGGCACCGCGAACGCCACCTTGCGCTGCGGCGCGCCCAGTTGCAGCGCGGCATAAAAGTAATAGACCACCTGCGCCATCAGGCGCGCCCAGTTGATCGAATTGACCGCCGCAATACCGAACCGCCCGGTCATCGCCGCATCGTTGAACATGCGCTTCACCATCGCCTGCGCATCGTCAAAGCTGCCATCGATGGCGATGTTGTGGACGTTGGGCGCGATCACCGTAGTCATCTGCCGGCGCTGTACATCGGACACGCGGCCATGCGGGTGGATCATGAAAATGTCGACCTTGGCCCGGCCTGCCACGGCATCGATAGCGGCCGATCCGGTATCGCCCGACGTCGCACCGACGATGGTCAGGTGATCGTCACCTTTCCCCAGAAACTCCTCGAAAAGCAGCCCGAGCAGTTGCAACGCTACGTCCTTGAAAGCCAGCGTAGGGCCGTGAAACAGCTCCAGCACCCACTGCGTCTCATCCAATTGCTTCAGCGGAGTGACCCCGGCGTGAGCAAAGCGGCCATAGGCCTGCTCGCACAGCTCCAGCAGCCGCTCCGGCGTCAGGCAAGTGCCCACGAACGGCTGCATGATCGTCTGCGCCAGCTTGGCATAGGGCAGCCCAGCCATCGCCGCGATCTCGTCGGCGCTGAACTGCGGCCACGTCTCGGGCACATAAAGCCCCCCGTCCGAGGCAAGGCCTGCGAGCGTGACGCCCTGAAAATCGAGCGAGGGTGCCTGCCCCCGTGTGCTGACGTACTTCATGGGTTTGCGCGGTTAGCGACGATGGGCGATTGTGGCAAGGATTCTGGGTGGCTGTGTTCATGCGTCTCGCCCTCGCACCCGCTCAGGGTGAGCGGGGTTGGTCTGGGTCTGCCCGCTCCCGCCAACGCTTGCGCAGCGCCAGCCCATAAATCACCAGCGCCACCAGTGCGAAGAAGAACCACTGCACCGCATAGGCGAGATGGTTGTTGGGCACGTCAGCCGGATCGGGCCGCGCGCTGGCGGCAAAGCCCGCCACAGGCGGATCGGCAATCAACCGCGCGGCACCGTCGGTATAGGGAGCAATCAGCCCGGAAACCCGGCCTCCTGCCCATTGTGGATGATCCGGCCCCTTGGTCCATCCAACCTGCACTGGCGCCATGCGCCCACCATCGATCTGGCAATTGGCAAGGTGAACATATCCAGTCTCATCCGCCGCATTGCGCCCGGCGATGGAATTCCACGGACCGGAGATCGACTGGCAATCCACTTCAGACCGGTGAAACAGCGCCCGTTCGACTGCCGCTGTGTCAGCGCCCGGAAACGCCACAGCCGAGCCGTCTGCCATCGCCACTGCATAACGCGACAGCATCGTCTGCTTCTCATCCATCCGCTGCAATTGCCAAACACCCAGCGCGATCATCGTCGCCACAGCAGCTAACACAACAACGGTCGAAACAATCGGCACGCGGCGCATCAAATCAGGCCTTCCTTATCGAGTCGCGCCATCAGCGCTGCCGCCTTGGCAAAGCGCAATGCCACGGTCACTACCGACGGCACCACCACACCCCAAAGTGCGATCAACGCCCAGACCGGCAGTTGCACCACCTCGTCCAGCTTCAACGCCGCCAGCACCAGCAGCACCGTCACTGGCAGGACCACCAGATACATCCCCCGGCCGCGTGGTTCGTGCCGTGCAAACTCAAGCCCGCACGCCCCGCACCGTTCCGCAAACGCGCCCAGTCCAGCCCATGCGCCTTTGGCCCCGCAGCGAGGGCACAAACCGAAAAGGGCAGTCGCGGTAAGCCCGGACTGCCCTTTCGTATCTTGGCTATCGCCGTTCCGCATCAGTGAGTGGGATAGCCCCAGCTTCCCCAAACATAGATGGCGATGAACAGGAACAGCCACACCACGTCAACGAAGTGCCAGTACCAAGCCGCCGCTTCGAAGCCGAAGTGCTGGCGCGGGGTGAAATGGCCCTTGTAGGTGCGGATCAGGCACACGATCAGGAAGATCGTGCCGATGATCACGTGGAACCCGTGGAAACCGGTTGCCATGTAGAACGACGAACCGAAGGTGTTGGTGCCGAACGCAAACGGCGCAGCGGCATATTCATAGGCCTGAATGGCCGAGAACACTGCGCCAAGCAGGATCGTTGCCCACAGGCCCTTCTTCAGGCCGTCACGGTCACCGTGGATCAGCGCATGGTGCGCCCAGGTGAGCGTGGTGCCCGAGCACAGCAGGATCAGCGTGTTGAGCAGCGGCAGGTCGAACGGGTCCATGACCGCTTCGATTGCCTTTGGCGGCCACTGACCGGCCACGACCTCAGCCAGTTCCGAAGGGAACAGCGAAAAATCGAAGAACGCCCAGAACCAGCCGACGAAGAACATCACTTCCGAAGCGATGAACAGAATCATGCCGTACCGCTGGTGAAGCTGCACCACCGGGGTGTGGTCACCCGCATGGGCTTCCTTGATAACCTTGCCGAACCACGAGAAGAACGTGATGATCACGCCCAGCAGGCCAAGCGAAAACACCGCAGTGCCGCCTGCCATTTCGTGCATCCAGAAGACGCCGCCAACGGCCATTGTCAGCGCAGACATCGCACCGACGAACGGCCAGATGTCGGGCGGCAGAATGTGATAATCGTGGTTCTTAGCGCCGGCCATGATCGTCGAAATCCCCCAGTCAGGTCTGGTCATCTATGCCATGCCCGGCATCACGCCCGGCACACAGTTCATCTTGGCCTTTATCGCCGGGTTTGCGCCGGGTCCAGAGGCTTTTCCATCGGTTGCGAAACAGGCTTGCGTTGGCGCGCGGCCACGCTCTCGTGTGTTTCGTTGAAGGTATAGCTCAACGTGATCTCTTCGATGTTCTTCGCCGAAGGATCATCAAGAATCGCCGGATCGACATAGTAGATCACCGGCATCGGGATCTGCTGCCCAGGCTGCAGCGTCTGTTCCGTGAAGCAGAAGCACTGGATCTTGTTGAAATACTTGCCTGCCTGCTCGGGCGAAACATTGAAGATCGCCGTGCCTGTCACCGTTTGGTCCGAGAGGTTTCGTGCCTCGTACCGCGCCATCTGACGCTGGCCGACGCGCACGTCCTGTTTCACCTGCATCGGCTTGAATTGCCAAGGCATGTCTCGGGCCACATTTGCATCGAAACGGATCGTTACGGATTTACCCGCAACCTTGACCCCTGCCGCAGCAGCGGCATCGGCGCGTTGCGTGGTGCCGCCATAGCCGGTTACCTGGCAGAACAACTGATAAAGAGGGACTGAGGCATACCCAAGCCCAAGCATCGCCAACGCGCCACCAGCGGCAAGCATGCCGACCTTGCGGTTCTTTTGGACATTGGGAACAACGCTCGCGGCCATGTCAGTTCGCTCCGTTCACCTGCGCTGCGATCTTGACGATCGAAATTGCGAAAAACAGCACCGCCAGTGATCCCAGCACCAGCCCGAGCACCTTGTTCCGTCCACGCTGGCGCGCGCGATAAAGGTCGGACTGCTCCTTTGAGAGATGCTCTGGCTGCGGTGTCTGGAATTTATGGGGATCGTTCATCATTGCCAGCCTTGCACCGTGGCGAGCCGGTCAAACGCCAGCATGCCGAAAAGCACGAAGAGATAGAGGATCGAATATCCAAACAGCCGCTTTTCAGGCAGCATTTTGTCATCCGGCCCGGTGTCGCGCAGCCCGACTTTCGCCGAGAGCGCTACGAAGACCAAACCGAGCAGTAGCGCCGAAAGGCCGTAGACCCAGCCAGTTCCGCCAATGAACCAAGGTGCAAGCGTGACCGGCAGCAGCAGGACCGCGTAAATCAGAATCTGCCGCCGCGTAGACTTTTCACCTGCAATCACCGGCATCATCGGGATACCTACTTTGGCGTAATCGGTCTGCACAAACAGGGCGAGTGCCCAGAAGTGCGGGGGTGTCCACATAAAGATGATCGCGAACAACAGCACCGGCATCAGCGTGATGTCACCCGTCACCGCCACCCAGCCGATCAGCGGCGGAAATGCGCCAGCTCCGCCGCCGATCACGATGTTCTGGGGCGTGCGTGGCTTGAGCCAGACGGTGTAAATCCATGCGTAGTAGAAGATCGAGAACGCGAGGATCCCAGCGGCGAGCCAGTTCACGCCAAGGCCCATCACACCGACGGAACCTGCCGAAAGCGCAATGCCGAAGTCACGCGCCGATGTGGGGTCCATGCGGCCAGATGGCAGCGGCCGCGTCGCCGTGCGCTTCATTCCGGCGTCGAGGTCGGCTTCCCACCACATGTTGAGCGCAGCCGCCCCTCCCGCACCCACGGCAATGCACAGGATCGCAGTAAAGGCGATCACCGGATGAATCGTGGCAGGCGCCGCCAACAGGCCGCACAAGCCGCTGAAAATCACCAGCGTCATCACGCGCGGCTTTGTCAGCGCAAAGAAATCGCGCCACTCAGCTGGCAGGGCGACGGTCGGGGTGGCGGGCGTTGCAGATTTCATGGTTGGCCGGGCCTATACGCGCAGGTGACGTCCAAGGAAAGCGAAACGGGACGAGGTGTTGTCATGACCAAAGGTGCTAGTCCTCGGCCCACGGAAAAGGCCCCCGGATTGCTCCGGAGGCCTTTTCAATTTTCCGTCCTTTGGCCGACAATTGGCTCAGTGTGCGTGAGCCGCGTCGTCGATCACCGGAAGCGTTTCGAACTGGTGGAACGGCGGCGGCGAGGACAGCGTCCACTCCAGCGTCGTCGCACCTTCGCCCCAATAGTTGCCTTCGGCCTTCTTACCGGCAAGGAATGCGTAGGCGATGTTGATGAAGAAGATCACCATTGAGCCTGCCATGACGACGTAGCCGTAAGAAGCGATCTCGTTCCAGTACGAATATGCCACCGCGTAATCAGGATAGCGGCGCGGCATGCCCTGAACGCCCAGGAAGTGCATCGGGAAGAAGATCAGGTTCACGCCGATGAAGAATATCACGAACTGCAGGTGGCTGAGGAACTCGGAATGCATCCGGCCGCTCATCTTCGGGAACCAGTAGAAGAACCCTGCGAAGAGCGAAGTCACCGCGCCAAGCGACAGCACGTAGTGGAAGTGAGCAACGACGTAGTAGGTGTCGTGCAGGTTGTCGTCCACGCCGCCATTCGCCAGCACCACGCCGGTGACGCCGCCCACGGTAAACAGGAAGATGAAACCGATCGCCCAGATCATCGGCGACTTGAACTCGATGCTGCCACCCCACATCGTCGCGATCCACGAGAAGATCTTGATGCCGGTCGGCACGGCGATCACCATGGTTGCGGCGGTGAAATACATCTTCGTGTTCACGTCGAGACCGGTGGTGTACATGTGGTGCGCCCACACGATGAACCCGACCACGCCGATGGCGACCATCGCGTAGGCCATGCCGAGGTAGCCGAATACCGGCTTCTTCGAGAAGGTCGAGATGATCTGGCTGATGATGCCGAAGCCCGGCAGAATCATGATGTACACTTCGGGGTGACCGAAGAACCAGAACAGGTGCTGGTAAAGAACGGGATCACCGCCGCCAGCCGGATCGAAGAAGGTCGTGCCGAAGTTGCGATCGGTCAGCAGCATGGTGATGGCAGCAGCCAGAACCGGCAGCGCCAGCAGCAGAAGGAAGGCTGTGACCAGCACCGACCACACGAACAGCGGCATCTTGTGCAGGGTCATCCCCGGCGCGCGCATGTTCAGGATGGTGGTGATGAAGTTGATCGCACCCAGGATCGTACCCGCGCCCGAAAGGTGCAGCGAGAAGATCGCGAAATCGACCGCAGGACCAACCGAACCGGACGTGGAAAGCGGTGCATAGACCGTCCAGCCAGTGCCTGCGCCCTGCCCCGTGCCACCCGGCATGAATGCCGAGAACATCAGCGACAGGAAGCCGACAAAGGTCAGCCAGAACGACACGTTGTTCATGCGCGGGAAGGCCATGTCAGGCGCGCCGATCATGAGCGGAACGAACCAGTTGCCAAAGCCGCCGATGATCGCTGGCATGACCATGAAGAACACCATGATCAGGCCGTGTGCGGTGATCAGCACGTTCCACAGGTGGAGTTGCTGGTCGAAGGTCGGCGTCGCCGTGCCCAGCAGTTCGGCGAAATAGCCGAGATACTGGATGCCCGGGTGCGCCAGTTCGGCACGCATCATGCCGGAAACGGCACCGCCGATGATCCCTGCGAAAATCGCAAAGATCAGATACAGCGTACCGATGTCCTTGTGGTTGGTGGACATGAACCAGCGGGCGAAGAACGCCGGCTTGTGGTCATGATCGTGGTCGTGCGCATGATCATGCGCATCGAAGCCTTCGTTTGCGGGAATGGTGGCCATCTCGGTCAAACCTTGTCGATAATTTCGCGTCAGGCAGCAGGCGCTGTGGAAGCGTCAGCAGCCGGGGCTTCGGCGGGAGCGGCGGCGGGCACCACGGCAGGAGCGGCTGCTTCAGCCGGCCCCACAGTGCCACCCGGCTGGGTCTTCACCCACGCCTCGAATTTGTCGCGCGGCAGAGCTTCAACCGCGATCGGCATGTAGCCGTGGCGCGCGCCGCACAGTTCGGAGCACTGGCCGTAGTAAACGCCCGGCTCCTTGATCATCAGCACCTTCTCGTTGATGCGGCCCGGCACAGCGTCAAGCTTGAACCACAGCGAAGGCACGGCAAACGCGTGGATCACATCGGAGCCGATGGTCTGAATACGGATCGGCTCACCAGCAGGAACGACCATGCGGTTGTCCACGGCCAGCTGCGCCGGTTCACCACGCTTGAGCGCTTCTTCATCGGGCAGCATGTTCGAGATCACTTCGAACCCGCCATTGTCCGGATAGGTGTAACCCCAGTACCACTGATACCCGGTCACCTTGACCGTAACCGCACCCTTGGGCGCGGGGTCATACTGGTGGGCCAGCAGGCGGATCGAAGGCACCGCGATGACCACCAGGATCAGCACAGGCACCAGCGTCCAGACCACTTCGATCAGCGTATTGTGGCTGGTCTTCGAAGCGACCGGATTGGCGCGCTTGTTGAACTTGGCGGCAACCACCACCAGCAGGATCAGCACCAGAACCGAAATGGCGACGATCACCGGCATCAGGATCACGTCATGCATGAACAAGGCTTCTTCGCCAGTGGGCGAATACTGATCCTGAAAGGTCCAGCCCTTGTCGACGGGCATGCCCTTGCCGGGCGTCGGCGCCATCGGCGTGTAGGAGCCGGCATCGACCGGAGCCGTTTGCGCAGCGGCAGTCGAATCGGCTGCCACGGGCGCTACAGCAACAGGTGCCGCAGGCGCAGCAGCCATTGCGGCTGTCCCGAAAGTCAGCGCAAAAGCAACGCCAAGGGTCCGGCCAAATGTCCGGAGAGCTTTGCCCGCTGTGCGGGCGGTATCGGCAAGACTCATCGTCAAAGTTTCCGCTTTTTCCCTGTTTGCGCGCCTGCTGCGCTGCATCAAGGAAGCACTTGCGCGCTTCCTCTAAGTCCCTCGATCGTCCCGGCCTATACGCGCGGTTGCCCCAAGCCTCAAGCCGCACAGCGCATATTTTTCACCCTTACGCCACGGCCATTCGGGCAATGCGGCAGCGCGCTGCTGCAACTTCGTCGAAAAGGGTTGCCCACCGCGCAGGCAAGGGCCATTTGCGGGCCATAGACCGACCTTTGCAGGCAGACACGATGCTCGAAGACGACATCCTTTCCGAATTCCGCGCCAGCCAGGCCTTGCTCGAAGGGCACTTCCTGCTCTCGTCCGGCCGCCACAGCGCCCATTACCTGCAGTGCGCGCGCGTATTGATGGACCCGATGCGCGCCTCGCGCCTTGCTGCGGCCACCGCTCAGAAAATCCCGCGTGAATTGCGCCAGCAGATCCAGAAGGTCATCTCGCCCGCAATGGGCGGCGTGATCATCGGCCACGAAATGGGCCGCGCGCTGGGCGTAGAAGCAATGTTCGTTGAACGCCCCACCGGCACGTTCGAATTGCGTCGTGGTTTTGCGTTGAATCCCGGCGACAAAGTGCTGATGGTAGAAGATGTCGTCACCACCGGCCTGTCCAGCCGCGAAGCGATCAAGGCGATCGAGGCCGCAGGCGGTGAAGTCATCGCTGCCGCCGCACTGGTTGATCGTTCAGCCGGAAGCGTCGATCTCGGCGTGCCGTTCTTCCCGCTGATCGCGCTCAACTTCCCGACATATGCGCCAGATGAACTGCCGCCCGAACTTGCCGCAACCGAAGCGGTAAAGCCCGGCAGTCGGGCAAAGCCGTGACCTCAGTGCTATCGCCGGGACGCCTGCGCTTGGGCGTCAACATCGATCACGTTGCCACGATCCGTAACGCACGCGGCGGGGATCATCCCGATCCGGTGCGCGCGGCGCAGATCGTTGCTGCGGTCGGTGGTGACGGAATCACCGCTCACTTGCGCGAAGACCGCCGCCATATCCGCGATGAAGACCTCGCCCGCATCCAGGCCGCGACCAATCTTCCGCTCAATCTCGAGATGGCCGCAACCGACGAGATGCTGGAAATTGCGCTGCGCCACATGCCGCACGCCGCCTGCATCGTGCCCGAACGGCGAGAGGAGCGCACCACCGAAGGCGGTCTGGACGCCGCTGGCCAGCACAACCGACTCGCCCCCATCGTCGCGCGGCTGGCCGATGCCGGCATTCGCGTCAGCCTGTTCATCGCCCCTGAAGCGCGGCAGATCGAGGCCGCGATGCAGCTTCGCGTGCCGGTGGTCGAACTGCACACTGGCGAATATGCCCACGCGACTGGAGAACAGCGCGCCATCGAACTGCGTCGGATTGCCGATATGGCGGCGCTCGCCGCGCGTAACGGCATTGAACCCCACGCAGGCCACGGCCTGACATATGAAAACGTCCAGCCAATCGCCGCCATTCCCCAGCTCGCAGAGCTGAACATCGGCCACTACCTGATCGGTGAGGCGATCTTTACCGGGCTGGAAAGCGCAGTGCGGCGGATGCGCGATCTGATGGACGAAGCGCGGTGAGGCGCGCGCCGTGATCCTCTCCATCGGATCAGACCTCTGCAATATTGACCGCATCCAGAACTCGCTCGACCGCTTTGGAGAGCGTTTCCTCAACCGCGTGTTCACCGATGTGGAAAAGGCCAAGGCCGCGCGCCGCCCCTATACAATGGCCGGAACACTGGCGAAGCGCTTCGCCGCCAAGGAAGCCTTCTCGAAGGCGGTTGGCACCGGGTTCAAGGCAGGTGTGTTCATGAAGGACATCGGCGTGGTCAATGCCCGCTCCGGCGCGCCCACACTGGCGCTCACCGGCGGCGCGGCCGCACGGCTTGCCGCGATCACGCCAGCCGGATACGAAGCTGCAATCCACCTGACATTGACCGACGATCATCCTTGGGCGCAAGCCTTTGTGGTTATCGAGGCCCGCCCCCTTTCCGGAACGCCAGCCGCTTGACCGACCATCCGTCCGAACACCCGGCATCCGAACAGTTGCCGCCCGAACCGCTCTCCCAACCCCCGCCACCTGAGGGTGGTGTGGATTGGTGGGCTGAAATTCGCGGTCTCGCGCTCATGCTGCTGGCCGTAGTGGTGTTTCACAGCCTGATCGCCAAGCCGTTCTATATCCCATCGATTTCGATGATGCCCAACCTGCTGGTGGGCGACCGCCTGATCGTGTCGAAGTATCCCTACGGCTGGTCGTGGGTGTCGGCTTCGTTCCACGTGCTGCCGCGCGGGGACAAGCGCGTCTTTGCAAACACGCCAGAATATGGCGACATTGTCATCGCCGTGCCGCCGGATCGTGACGAGGATTATATCAAGCGCGTGGTCGCCCTGCCCGGTGATCGTATCACAGTGATCCACGGCCAGATCATCCTCAACGGCAAGCTGGTGCCGCAGCAGGCCGAGCCGCCGGTGCAGATCCCCGCCGACCCGCTGCTCTCGTGCGATGGTGCTCCGTGCTACGACATGTTCGAACGCTACCGCACGCGGCTGGCCAATGGGCGCGAGGTTTATGAACTGCCCGCCTTCCGCGAAACCTTGCCCAACGGCGCAAGCTATCTGGTGATCGATCATACGGACCAGATGCTGGACAATTACCCCGAAACCTTGGTTCCGGCAGGCCACGTCTTCCTGATGGGCGACAATCGCGATCATTCGGCAGACAGCCGCGCGACCGTGGAAGAGCGCGGCCTTGGCGGTCCAGTCCCGCTCGCCAACGTCGGCGGGCGTGCGGAATTCGTCACGTTCTCGCTCGACGGCAGCGAATCGCTCAACCCGCTGACATGGTGGTCCTCCTTGCGCGATGCCCGTGCGTGGACCAGACTGCGGCCTGAAATCCGTCGCCCAGTTGCAATCGGCCAGCCTGCTGCTCCGGCACCGGTGACGGATATGGCACCAGGGGAGCGCTGAACCAGATGCAGGATCAGACCCCGGCCAGAACCGCCGGGCCAACCGACATCAAGGATGACATGGTCCGCCGCGAGGCGAAGAAGGCCACGGTGTGGATCGGCATAGCTTCGCTTTTCGCGCTGGCGGTGATGCTGGCACAGCCGATCATGGTGATCATTGGCGGCATCGTCCTTGCCGCAATGATTGATGGCGGGCAGCGCCTCATCCGCCGATTCGCGCCGTGGATGCCAAGGGGCCTGCGGATCACCGTGGTGCTGGTCGCGGTCTTTGCGTTTCTTGTCTGGCTGGTGATTTTCGCAGGGGGCCAGATTGCGGCGCAGGCAGCGCAATTGCCGACCGTGATCGAAGCCCAGCTCGTCCGCCTTACTGCACTGGCACAGCGTCACGGCATTACCATGCAGGACGTCAACCTGCAGCAGATCGCCTCGCAGGTGCTCGGCAGCGTCGGTCAGGTCACGCGCGCGTTGGGTGGCATTTTCGGCGGCTTCACCACCGGATTCCTCATTTTCATCCTGTCGATCTACTTCGTCCTGGAACCCGATCTTTACCGGCGTGGCGTGGGCTGGATGCTGCCCGAAGACAGCCGCGATCGCTGGGAAGGCACCGCCCAGCGCATGGGCAAGGCGCTGCGCATGCTGCTGTTCGGGCGACTGCTCGGCATGATCGTCGAAGGCGTGGCCACATGGGCGCTGCTGGCATGGTGGGGCGTGCCAATGGCAGCGCTGCTTGGCCTGCTCACCGGATTGCTGGCCTTCCTGCCCAATATCGGCGCGCCGATCTCGGGCCTGCTGATGATCCTCGTCGGTTTTTCCGTCGGCACCGAAACCGGGCTGTTCTGCATTGCCGTCTATGTCACCGTGCAAACGGTCGATGGCAATATCATCGTCCCGATGGTGGCGCGGCGCACCGTTGATCTTGCCCCGGCGCTGGTGCTTGGCGCACAGTTGGTGTTCGGGCTGCTGTTCGGTATTCTCGGGCTGATGCTTGCTGATCCGATCGTCGCGATGATCAAGATTGCGCTCGAACGACAGGCAGAAAAGAACGACGCCCACCGCGCCTCTATTTGACCAACCTGACGAGAAACCGATGGCCCGCAAATTCCTCTACATGATCGCCATTCTCGCCGTGCTGGTGATCGCGGCGCTGTTTGCCCTGCGTATCTGGTCAACTGAGTTGAGCCGTTTCGCTTTCGTCCCGCGTTCAGACTATGTCCGGCTCGATCCGCTGCCCGTTGATGCCTACGCCGGGAACAAGATGTGGCTCTCGCGTCCCGGCATTGGTGCGGCCGACCCTTCGCAGTGGGCACCGGCAGGTGTGAAGAAGGCAACCGGCCCGGCGGCCGTGTTCTTCATCCACCCAACCAGCTATCTTGCGCGCAAGGCATGGAACGGCCCGCTTGACGATACCGACACAAACCGCCGTGCCAGCTATTTTCTGCACGGCATGGCCACCGCCTTCAACGGGCAAGCGCAGGTCTGGGCACCGCGCTATCGCCAAGCCGCGTTCGGCGCTTTCCTGACCGAAAAAGCCGAAGGGCAGTTGGCGCTCGATTTGGCCTATCTCGATGTGCGGCAGGCGTTTGACAGCTTCGTCGCTGCGATCCCGGCAGATACCCCCATCGTCTTGGGCGGGCACAGCCAGGGCAGCTTGCACCTGATCCATCTGCTCAAGGACCGCGTGGCAGGCACGCCCCTCGCCGCGCGCGTGGTCGCCGCCTATGCGGTAGGCTGGCCGATCTCGGTGGAGCACGATCTGCCCGCAATGGGCCTGCCCGCCTGCACTGGCCCCACCCTTACCGGCTGCGTGATGAGCTGGTCGAGCTTTGCCGAACCCGCTGATTTCGAACTCGTCCTCCAGGCCTACCGCACTCGCCCCGCGCTTGATGGAAAGGCCAAGGACACGCGCCCCGTGCTCTGCACCAATCCGCTGAACGGTGGGTCCGCGCCCGCAGCCCACGCCAGTGCCAATCTCGGCACGTTGAAGCCCAGCGAAGATCTCAAGAGCGGCGAACTGGTCGTCGGCGCAGTGCCCGCCCGCTGCGATCCGGCCACTGGCATCCTGCTGATCGGCGATCCGCCCGAGCTTGGGCCGCACGTGCTGCCGGGCAACAACTACCACATCTATGACATTCCGCTGTTCTGGGCCAACCTGCGCGCCGATGTGGACCGCCGCGTTGCCACATGGGCCAACGCAAACGGCGGTCAATGATCACCCAGTCCGCCCTTTCGCTGCGCGATCTTTTGCCGGAAGGCGGGGCGCTGATGGGCCTCGATACCGGCACCAAGACCATCGGCATCGCACTGTGTGATCGCGGGTGGCGCTTTGCCACAGCGGGCAAGACACTCCAGCGCGGCAAATTCATGGCCGACAAGGCCAAGCTGGCCGCGCTCATCGCCGAACGGGATGTAAAAGGCCTCGTCATCGGCCTGCCGATCAACATGGACGGGTCTGAAAGCCCCCGCTCGCAGGGTGCGCGCGCGATTGCTCGCAATCTCGAAGACCTTGGCCTGCCGATCCTGCTGTGGGACGAACGCTGGACCACGCAGGCTGCCGAACGCGCGATGATCGAACAGGACTTCAGCCGCGCCAAACGCGCCACCCGCATCGATTCGCATGCTGCCGCGCTGATCCTGCAAGGCGCGATTGATGCGCTGGTCGGAAGTGCATTCTAGACGCCGCGCACCTTAACTGTTCGCTTAAGATGCTTGTCAATCCAGCAAGGCTGCGGCAGGGATAGGCCATGAACAGCACACCGGAAAGCAGCGGAGGGCGTCCCTCGATCCCGCCAGACATGGCGTTCGATCCCTCGCGCTTTGGCAAGTTCATGATGAAGCACGGCCACACCGGCTTTATCGGCATGCACTACCGCGATCACGGCAGCAATTGGGTCGAACTCGGCCTCCCTTGGCGTGAGGATCTGGTTGGCGATCCCGAAACCGGTGTGCTGGCGTCCGGTCCAATCATCAGCCTGCTCGACAATGCCACGTCGATGTCGGTCTGGGCACTGCGCGGCGCCTTCCGCCCGCAAGTAACGCTCGATCTGCGCGTCGATTACGTGCGCGCCGCCACTCCCGGCAAGGCCATCGTCGCATGGGCCGAATGCTACCAGCTCAAGCAGTCGATGGCCTTCGTGCGCGGGATCGCTCACGATGGCGACATTGCCGATCCTGTGGCCCACGCTGCCGGCATCTTCATTCAGGTGGAGGCCGAAGGCTGGGCACGCGCGCCAGAAAGCCCAACATCAAGGCCGTCCCCGACATCAGGAACGGAGGCATGACGCAGCTAACCGATCGTCTACCCCCCTATGCCCGCGCGATGGGCATGCGAATCGAAGGGCTGCTCGATGGCAGCCCGTTGCTGGTCATGGACTTCTCGGATCGCGCGATGGGCCGCCCCGGCTATCTCCACGGCGGTGCCATCGCCGGACTGCTCGAAATCGCCGCGATTATGGCGCTGCATGCCGAACTCGGTGAAGAGGACTCACGCGTCCGCATCAAACCCGTCAACATCTCGGTGGAATACCTGCGCGGCGGTGTCACGGTGGAAACCTTTGCGCGCGGCCAGGTCATCCGCGCAGGCCGCCGCATCGCCAACGTCCGCGCCGAAGCATGGCAGACAGACCGTGACAAACCCCTCGCCAGCTGCTGGATGAACTTCCTGCTCAAACCAAAGGTTTGAGCCGAGGGCTAATCCTCAACGACTTTCATCAACCGGCGCTCCAGCGGCGAAAGCACGCCTGCCAGGTCGTGCCCGCGCTTGAGCACTTGCCCCGCCTCGCCAAACAAAGCCCACATGCCCTGTTTGCCACGCAACGCAGGCCGTTTCTCAATCCGCGCCGAAGGCCGCTCAGCCGTGCGCTTGAACGCAGCAAACACCGCCGCATCCTTGCCAAAATCCATCGCATAATCGCGCCAGAACCCGGCGGCGACCATGCGGCCATAGATGTCGAGTATTTTCAGCAGTTCCAGCCGTTCGAACCCGACCTGCTGGGCGGCGCGCACGTTCGGAAAGGGCACTACAATGCCGGGCGCACCGGCCTCAGGGCCAGTCCCGCTCAGCGGCGCGTCCTCCCGCCAACACTGGTCGGCGTCGGTGCTGGCGTTTCACCGCCGCCCTGCGCCGCGATCAATGCCGCAACCTGAGTCTTCAAAGCCGCAACTTCTGCCTCAAGATCGTCAACCCGGCTTCCGCCATTCGGCTCGCAAGGCTCCTTGCAAGGCGTGCCATAGGGGATGAATTCCTTGAGCCACGTCTCGGCCGGAACCAGCGTGGACCGCGCTTTCAGGCCCACCATCGTCGCGCCTTCGGGCACATCGTCGGTCACCACCGCATTGGCGCCCACGCGCGCGCGCGGCCCCACCGTGATCGGCCCAAGGATCTGCGCGCCGGATCCGATGATGGCATTATCGCTCAACGTCGGGTGGCGCTTGCCGGGAACGCCATTGGCCGGATTGGTCCCGCCCAGCGTAACGCACTGGTAAATCGTCACATTATCGCCAATTTCGGCCGTCTCACCAATCACGGTAAAGCCATGATCGATAAACAGGTGCTTGCCGATCTTCGCGCCGGGATGAATGTCGATCGCCGTCAGAAAGCGCGAGAGGTGATTCACCGCGCGCGCCAGGAAGAACAGCCGCGCTTCAAACAGCCAGTGCGCCACGCGGTGGAAACCCACGGCCCACAGCCCCGGGTAAAGCAGGATTTCCCAACGCGATCGCGGCGCAGGATCGCGCGAGCGGATCGAATCCATGTAAGCGATCAGGCCGTTGAACATGCCCCTGATTCTCTCTCTAAAGCAGCGCTAAAGCAAGCGCGGCTGAAATTCTCCTGTCCGCTCAGCCAAAGCATCACGAACCAGCGATATGGTGACGGGTGCTTTACGCTCAAGAGAGAGCCGGTCAAGAGTTTCAATCAGCAACTCGATTTCCGCATGGCTCCGCTCCAGCCGTGGCAGGAGATAGCTCAGCACCTGTTCCCCCAGCACAAGCCCCCGCCGCGCGGAAAGTTCCGCCACCAGCCCGGCAACCAGTTCATCGTCCGGCGGCGCAATTTCAATCAGCAGCGCCGCGCCCAGCCGTGATGCCAGATCGGGCAGCGCCACCTTCCATTCCCCCGGCGCGCGATTCGCCACCAGCAACAGCGGCTTTCCATCGGCCTGCGCGCGGTTCCAGCGATGGAACACCTCGTCTTCGGGCAGCGCATCGGCACCGTCCACCACCTCGCCCGCCCCGCTCTCAGCAAACCAGCGCGCCAGCAGGCTCTTGCCCGAACGCGGTGGCCCCGCCAGAATCGCGGTGCGAAATGGCCAGCTTTCCGCCGCCTGCAAAGCCTCGATCACAGGCACAAGGCACGGTCCCATGACCACGGTTTCAGAACCGCGCGCCGTCACCAGCGGAAGGGCAATCTGCGTCGACATCTGGCCGCTTATACGCTGAATTCAGGGATAAGCGTTACTTGCGGATCGAAAGCGCGCCCGCGCCCACCGTCACGCGCCAGCCCTGTGCCCGCAGCGCGGCTGCCAGCGCATCCATCTCGCCCGAATATGTCACGCGCATCACCGATGTGCCGCCAATCGCGATTGAGGTCGAAGCAGCACTCTTGACGCCCGCCACGCTGCGTATCGCAGACATCCCGGCATCAACCGCCGCCGCATCCTCGGTTGCGAACTGGACCGTAAACGTGCTGGTTGCAGCAGCGGTCGGCGTGGCGGTCGCCTCGCCCGGTTCATCCCCCACCGGTTCAGCCTGCATCGTCACCGGGGCCGGTCCCAGCTTCTGCATCGTCTGGTCGATCAGCGCCTGATCGATCTGCGTGACCATGTTCAAGGTCGGATCGGGCTTAAGCACGCCATTTGCCAACGCCTGCGAAAAGATCTTGTCGAGCTGGCCAATCGCCTGCTCCAGCATCTTGGGCACTTCGGCCTCGTTCCTTGCGTTCAGCGTAAAGCTGCCGAGGAACCGGTTGTCCGGGCCATAGCGCGCGGTAAATGTGCCCCGCACTGGCCCACCGGGATACTCGCGCTCCAGCCGCGCAATCGGCATGATTACGTCAGACGCGCCGAATTCGTCCAGAATCATGCGCCACCAGTTGCGGCTGCGCCGGTCCAGTTGCCCAGCCGTCAGCAGCAGCGAATCCGACCCTGCGCCAATCGGGCGGACATAATCAATCGCGCTGTTACCCGTGCGATAATCCGCCCAGGCCTTTTGCCACGGCGTGCGCGTCTCGAACACTGTCGCCACGCCGCCCTGATAGAGCACCGGGATCACAAGCAGCGGCGCAGACCGCGCCCGCGCCCCGGTCATCCCCAGCCGCTCACCCATGCGCGCGCGGTCAAAAATCACGCCCAATGTGGCGATGTAGCGGCGCGGCCCAACCTGCTCACGCTCCACCACCACGGCAGATACCATCGATTCGATGGTGCCATCGTCCAGCCCCGGCGCGGCCCCGCCGCTGCCGTTCGATTCCCACAGCTTTTCCCACGCCTTGCGCTGCGCCTCGCGCCAGCCCTTGGCCCGCGCGTCTTCGGGATTGTCGCCGGTGGCGTTCACCTCGATCCCGCGAATCTCGAAATCGCCGTTGCTGGCAATCGGCGGAATGCCGCGATCCCCTTCGATCTGAGCAACCAGAATCGCCCCGCCCGCTGCCAACAGCACGGCAAGACCAAGGCCCAAGACCTTGCGGTTCTTCACATTTTCCAAAGGCAGGCGCAGGGCGACCAAGACAACTCCGAACTTCGTTGGGCCGCGATACTGGCCGAAAATGTGCCCGGAATTCGAATTCCGGTGTTTGCGGGTCCGCTTTTGCCCAAAGGCAAGTGGAAATCCAAGCAAGAAAGCGCTAGGCGCGCCTCCCATGAGCGAACAGGATAAAAAGCCGCAGAGCTACAGCTACGCCCAGGCCGGCGTGAACATCGCCGCGGGCAACGCGCTGGTAAAGGCCATTGGCCCGCTGGCCAAATCCACCGCCCGCCCCGGCGCGGATGCGGAACTTGGCGGCTTCGGCGGCTTTTTCGATCTGAAGGCAGCTGGCTACAAAGACCCGCTGCTGGTCGCGGGCAACGATGGCGTGGGCACCAAGGTAAAGCTGGCCATCGACCATGACCGGCATGACCAGATCGGCATTGATCTGGTCGCCATGTGCGTCAACGATCTGATCGTGCAGGGTGCCGAACCCCTGTTCTTCCTCGATTATTTCGCCACAGGCCGCCTTGATAACGGCGTGGCGGAGCGCGTTGTCGCGGGCATCGCCGATGGCTGCCGCATCGCCGGTTGCGCCCTCATCGGGGGCGAAACCGCAGAAATGCCGGGCATGTATGCCGATGGCGATTATGACCTCGCTGGCTTCTGCGTCGGCGCGGTGGAACGCGGCGAACAACTGACCGGTGATCGCGTGGCAGCTGGCAACGTCCTGCTCGGCCTCGCCTCCTCGGGCGTCCATTCCAACGGATACTCCCTCGTCCGCCGCCTCGCTGCAGACAAGGGCTGGAAGCTGGATCGCCCCGCGCTGTTCGACAACGAACGCCTGCTGATCGACTATCTGATTGAACCGACTCGCATCTATGTGAAGACCCTGCTGCCCTTCATCCGCTCTGGCCGCATCAATGCGCTCGCCCACATCACCGGCGGCGGCTTGCTCGAAAACGTGCCCCGCGTCCTGCCACAGGGCCTCCACGCGCGCATCGATGCCGATAGCTGGGAACAGAGCCGGTTGATGTCCTTCCTCCAGGCGCAGGGCAATATCGAGCCTGCCGAAATGGCCCGCACTTTCAACTGCGGCATCGGCATGATCCTCGCAGTCGAAGCCGCAGAAGCCGATTCGCTGGCCGCCGACCTCACCGCAGCAGGCGAAACGGTTTATCGCGTTGGTGAAATCGTGACCGGCGAAAAGGGCTGCACCGTTACCGGCAGCGCCGAAACATGGTCCGCGCGCGAGGCATGGGAAGCCGTTCACCTTGGCTGATCGCACCCCCGTCGCCGTCTTCATCTCCGGCAGCGGCACCAACATGGCCGCGCTGCTCTACGCGTCGCGCGCGGCAGACTGCCCCTACGAAATCGTCCTCGTCCTTTCCAACAACCCCGAAGCCTCAGGCCTGAAACTGGCCGAGGCAGAGGGCGTGCCCACCTTCGCCCTGCCCCACAAGGGCATCCCCCGCGCCGAACATGATGCGATGATGGAAGCGGAAGTCCTTTCGGCAGGCGCGCGGTATATCGCGCTGGCGGGCTACATGCGCATCCTCAGCCCAGAATTCGTAGGCCGTTGGGAAGGCCGGATGCTCAACATCCACCCCTCATTGCTGCCCAAATACAAAGGCTTGCACACGCACGACCGCGCGATTGAGGCGGGCGATTCGCACGGCGGCTGCACAGTCCACCTCGTCACCGCCGAACTCGATGACGGCCCGGTCCTCGGTCAGACGCCGGTGGCAATCATCCCCGGCGATACCGGCGACACCCTCGCCGCCCGCGTCCTGTTTGCCGAACACCAGCTCTATTCACGCACCCTCGCCGCCTTCGTCGCGCGCGAATCCAGCGCTGACTGGCTGCTCGAGAAGGTCCGCGCCCTCACCGCTGCCCTTCCGCAAGTGGAGGAGCGCGAAAGCCACGGCGCTGCTGGATGGCGGGTGGGCGGCAAATATTTCGCCTATTTCAACGATCAGCACCACGGCACCCCGCACATCGCACTGCTGGTAAAAACCAGCGGGCAGGACGAACTGACCGCGCTGATCGAACAGGATGAGGACACGTGGTTCCGCCCCGCCTATTACGGTGCAAGTGGTTGGGCAGGCTTGATTCTCAACCGTCCGGACGTCGATTGGGACCACGCCGCAGACTGGCTCCGCCGCAGTTGGGCCGCTGTCGCCCCGCGCCGCCTTTCCGCAATGATGGACTTTTAACGCAGCATGGCGCTCACCACGATCCGCCGCATCTATGCTCATGCCGGACTGCAATCGTTTGTAGAGGCGAGCGGCGGGCTGTTCGTGGTCGGCTTCCTTGTGAAACAAGGGCTTAGCCCCTCCTTCGCGCTGGCGATTTTCGCGCTCGTGCTGCTCTCCCGCTTCGCCCTGCGCGCCGCCGTCCTGCCCCTCGCCCACCGCTACGGGCTGCGTAGCGTCCTGCTGCTGGGCGTGGTGATCCGCGCCGCCTCGTATATAATGTTGCCTTTTGTCAGTGGCTTGGGGCCGATGCTGATGGCCTATATCCTCGTCACTGGCCTTGGCAGCGTGCTCTACTGGACCGGCTACCACGCCTATGTCTCCGCCGCCGGAGACAATGCCGCGATGGGGCGGCAGGTTTCGATCCAGCAGGCGACGACCGCCACGGTCGGCATCGTTGCCCCCGTCATCGGTGGGGTCTTGTTGTCGTGGGTCGGGCCGCTGGCGGGATTCGCAATTATCGCAGTGTTTCAGATGCTTGCAGGCACTCCCCTGCTCGGCGCGCCTAACCCCACGATCAACCCGGAATCGCGCGCAGACCCGGACATCGTCCGCTTCGGGCGCCGCATCTACTTCGCCGAAGGGCTGCAATCGGGCTGCGCCAACGTCGTGTGGAACCTCGCCCTGTTCGTAACCCTCGGGCAAAGCTTCGAAAATTTCGGCGGTGCGCTGGCACTGGCGGGAGTCGGCGCGGCGGCAGGCAGCCTGCTGATCGGCCGCCTGATCGACGGCGGACGCGCTGCGCACTCATTGACGCTAGCCTATGGCCTCGGCGCAATCGTCATAGGAATCAAAGCCTTGGCGTGGGCAACGCCGCTCCCCGCGCTCGTTGCCACGGCACTCGGCGCGCTCGTCGCGCCGATGCTCGCCACCGCCATGCTTTCCCCGCTCTACGCGATGGCGCAGCGTTCTCAGTGCACGCTGCGGTTCAACATGGCGACCGAGGGCGGGTGGGATCTTGGCTGTTCGACCGCCGCACTGGTCGCCGCAACGATCCTCCACCTGGGGTTCGGCTATACCCTTCCCATCCTCCTCGCACTGGCCGCGATTGGGGCGATCTGGTGGGGTCTTGCGCAGTGGTACAGGCAGGCAACCGCCGCCTAGGTGCAGTTAGGTGCATCTAGGTGCACTTCAGAAAGCATCGTCAGATCTGGCTGGAATCGACCTGCGGGCGGCTTTCGCGCGAGCCGCGATAACGCACCGACGGATCACTGGCATCGCCAGCAATCACCACAAAATCATCATGCACTTCAACCAGTTCGCCTGCGAAGGGCATGTCTTCGAACATCGGATTTCCGGTCACGCGATAGCTGACGACATCGCCCACCTTGAACGTGGCCGCATCAAAATTGAACGCGAAGGGGCAATCGTCCCCGCCGCCTGCCTGACCCATTCCTTGCATTCGAATCTCCCTTGCCTCCAGCCATAACAAAAAGGGCCGCCGGAGTGAACCGGCGGCCCGTAGGAGTTCCCCGAGACGGGGTGGATCAGAAATCGTAGCCCAGCGTGATGCCATAGGTGCGCGGCGGCATCAGCGTGCCACCGATGGCACGGCTGGTGGAAACCGCGAAGCTGCCCGCATAGACCAGTTCGTTGGTGATGTTGCGAACCCAGGCATTGGCCGAGAAGTGGCCGTCCGAGTGCTTGTAGCGGATGTTGGCATCAAGCTGGATGTAGCCATCCTGCGCCATGCGATCATCGTTGAATTCAGTGTGGAACTGCTTGGAACGATAGGAGAAGTTGCTGCCGAACTGCACTTCGCCGCCGTTGTTCATGCCCACGCTGTAGGTCGGGTTGAGGTTGAGGCTCCACTTGGGGCTCATGCGCGTGGCATTGCCCGACAAGTCCTTGATCAGCTGCGATTCCACGGCACCGGGCGCAAACAGGCGCGGATCGAGCGGATCGGAAGCCGAGAACTTGGTGAATTCCGAATGCAGGTATCCGACCGACGCATTGACGGTGAATTCACGCGACGGACGCCACAGCACGTCAAATTCGGCACCGTAGGCTTCCGAAACGGCCGCGTTGGTCAGCGTGCTGGTGAAGAACGGCGGTGTGGGAATCGCGCGGGTCAGCGAGAACTGGCCATTCTTCAGGCGCTGGAAGAACACCGCGAGGTTCGCGCTGAGCGCACCTGCGGAATACTTGCTGCCCACTTCGAAGGCTTCGACCTTTTCCGGATCGACGAACGGCGAGGCTTGCGTGGCCGAAAGCTTGCGGGTGGAGCCGATTTCAGCGGTGCCGCTCTTGAACCCGCGCGACCAGTTACCGTAGAGCATCAGATCATCGTTCGGACGGAATTCAAAGCCGAGTGAGGGCGAGAAATCGTCCCACGACTTGGTTGCATCCCACTGCAGCGGATCGAGAACCAGACGGTTGAGCGCAGCCGAACCGAGGCCCGCCTGATTGCGCAGGCGACGCTCTTCCCAGCTGTAGCGCGCGCCAGCCTTGACCGAGAACTTATCGGACAGGTCATAGGTCATGTTGGCGAAGGCGGCCCAGGTCTTCACATCCAAGCGGCCATCGAACTGCACGCGGAACGGATCGGTGTTGGTCAGCACATCAAGGCCGATGTGGTTTTCCACCTCGATCTGTTCGTCCAGATAGAACAGGCCGAACACGCCGTGGAACTTGTCGGTATCGACGTTCGCCTGCAATTCCTGGCTGAACTGGTGCTGGAACACCGGCTGCCAGTGATTGGCGCTGCTGCGCAGGGCATTGGTCTGCGCCAGCGGATAGCCGAGGTAGGTCGACATATCGAAATCGTGGAAGAAGATCGCGTCGAAGCTGCGATAGCTGGTCAGCGACTTGAGCGTGATTGCATCGCTGGCGTCCACGGTGATCGCACCGGTCAGCGCCCACTGTTCACGATCATTGATCGGATCGAAGTTCGTGGCGATGTTGCGCGGATTGGTGGCGAAGCGGGCTTGTGAACCGTCCGCATTCAGGCGCTGGCCCAGCGCGCTGAGGCCGTCGTTGGCAGCAACAGTGTCGTTCAGAACGCCGGGGAACGACACTTCGCGGAACTTGATGGCCAGCGAGCGATCATCTTCACGGTGATATTCGCCGGTCAGCAGGATGTTGACCGAATCCGAAGGCAGGAATTCGAGGTGCGCACGGCCCGACCACTGGTTGAGGTTGTCGATCTCGTTGCCGGTGAATTCGTTGACGCCGAAGCCATCGCGCTTGATGCGCTGCACGGCCATACGGCCCCGCACGCCTTCGGCAATCGGGCCGCCGATGGCAGCATCGGTCTGGATCAGCAGGGCATCGCCACCGAGCGTCTGGCGGACATAGCCTTCAAGCGTATCGCTGGGCTTGGCGGTAATCAGGTTCACCGCGCCGCCGGTGGCATTGCGGCCATAAAGCGTGCCCTGCGGGCCGCGCAGCACTTCAACGCGTTCAAGATCGAACATCGAGCCGAGCTGGGCCTGAGCGAGGCTGACCACGACGCCATCGACATGAAGCGCGACCGAAGGATCGACGCCGGGCAGCGAGCTGGAGAGGCCGATGCCGCGAATGAACAGCTTGGCAAAGTTGAAATCGTTGCCGAAGCTGATCGACGGGACCAGCGCCTGAAGGCCTTCAAGCGTGACAGTGTTGTTGGCAGCCAGCGCTTCGGTGCCGACGGCGGAAACCGAAAGCGAAACGTCCGAAAGCGATTGCGCACGCTTTTGCGCGGTCACGATGATTTCGGTGCCAACGCCTTCTTCAGCGGCCTGCTGAGCGGCGTCCTGCGCGAAGGCGGGTTGGGCAAGGGCGAAAGCGGCGGCAGCAACAATGCTGGTGCGCGCAAGCAAGCGCGCGGAAGCGCGGTGAGTAAGCATCAGGTATCCTCCCTGTGGAACATTCACGGTTCCATACGTCCGAATTTCGGGACTGCCTGTGCTATAACATTTGTAAGTAGCACCTACAATTATGGCTATAGGTGATAACATCCGTTTCGCAATGAAGCGTTGCAATGACGCAACATTCTACCAAATGACAGCTTTACGGCCTACCGGCACGAAAAGGGCCGGAGCATTGCTGCCCCGGCCCTTTTGACGGTCGACCTGATCGAAAAAGATCAGCCGACGATTTCTTCGGGCTTGAAGAAGTAGGCGATTTCGATGGCCGCGTTCTCATCCGAATCCGAACCGTGGACCGAGTTTGCTTCGATCGATTCAGCCAGTTCCTTGCGGATCGTGCCGGGTTCAGCATTGGCAGGGTTGGTGGCGCCCATGATGTCGCGGTTGCGCTGCATCGCGTTCTCACCTTCGAGAACCTGCACGACCACCGGACCGGAGATCATGAATTCGACCAGTTCGCCAAAGAACGGACGTTCGCGGTGAACGGCGTAGAAGCCTTCGGCCTGTTCGCGGCTCATATGGATGCGCTTGGAAGCGACGACGCGCAGGCCAGCTTCTTCCAGCATCTTGGTGACCGCACCGGTCAGGTTGCGGCGCGTGGCATCAGGCTTGATGATCGAGAAAGTGCGGGTAACCGCCATGAGAATTTCCTTGCGAAACGTTGCGAATTCGATGGGCGCGCCCCTAGCCCGGTTTGCCGGAAACCGCAAGGTGCGGCGCAGCAATCGGCGTTTTCCAGAAAAATGCGTCGTAGCAGTTGAAGCTTTTTAATCGCGCGCTTAACATCCGCCGAAAGAGGCAAGCGGAGATTCGGATGGCTGGCGTGCTTGAAGGCAAAGTCGTTGCTGTGACCGGCGCAGGGCGCGGGATCGGGCGCGAGATTGCGTTGCTGTGTGCGCGTGAAGGTGCAGCGGTGGTGGTCAACGATCCCGGCGTGGCGCAAGCGGGCGATGGCGGGGACGCTGGCCCTGCACAGACCACGGTGGACGACATTGTGGCGGCGGGCGGCAGGGCTTGGGCCAACCTTGCCAGCGTGGCCGATCCATTGGGCGCGGCGACCATCGTGGAAGACGCCGTCCAGCGCTTTGGCCGGATCGATGCGGTGGTGAACAACGCCGGAATCCTGCGCGATACGATCTGGCACAAGATGTCCTACGAAGACTGGACCCAGGTGATCGACGTGAACCTGACCGGCGCGTTCAACGTGTCGAAGGCGGCGACGCCCTATTTCCGCGAGCAATCATCGGGCAGCTTCATCCACTTCACATCGACCAGCGGGCTGATCGGCAATGTGGGGCAGGCGAATTATTCGGCGGCCAAGCTGGGGCTGGTGGCGATGTCGCAGTCCATCGCGCTGGATATGGCGCGCTGGGGTGTGCGGTCGAACTGCGTGGCACCCTTTGCGTGGAGCCGCATGACCGCCTCGATCCCGGCGGAAACGCCCGAGCAGAAGCAGCGGGTGGAGCGGCTGCAAACGATGAGCGCGGACAAGATTGCGCCGCTGGTGGCCTATCTGGCGTCGGATCTTTCGGCGGAAGTGACCAATCAGGTGTTCTCTGTGCGCAAGAACGAGATCCTGCTTTTCAGCAAGCCGCGCCCGGTGCGCTCGATGGTCAAGCTGGAGGGGTGGACGCCTGCCGCGATTGCCGAGGAACTGATCCCGGCATTCAAACCTGCTTTTGCGCGCGCGGACGAAGTTTCGGCGCACGTTTTCCCCTATGATCCGGTCTGAGGATTTATCGATATGAGCACTGTCAATCCCGGTATGGACGCCGAAATCTTTGACCAGTTTATCGAGCAGTTGCGCCGCTATGTGCGTGAGCGGCTGATACCGGCTGAGGAGGACGTGATCGCGCAGGACCGCATCCCTGACGACATCCTTGGCGAGATGCGCGAGATGGGGCTGTTCGGCATTACCATCCCCGAGGAGTTTGGCGGGGCGGGCATGAATGTCAGCCAATATATCGAGACGGTGAAGCAGTTGAGCTATGCTGCACCGGCGTACCGTTCGACCATGTCTATAAACATCGGCATGACCGGCACCGCGATCAAGAATTTCGGCACGGCAGAGCAGAAGGCCGAATGGCTGCCACGCATCGCCAGCGGCGAGATTGCGTGTTTTGGCCTGACCGAGCCGGGATCAGGGTCTGACAGCGCGGCGATGCAGACGATGGCCGTGCGTGATGGCAACGGATACCGGCTGACCGGCACCAAACGGTATATCACCAATAGCCCGAGCGCGAAGATCGGACTGATCATGGCGCGCACATCGAAGGAAGCGCTGGCCAAGAACGCCCACGTTTCGGCCTTCATCGTCGATATGACCACGCCGGGCATCACCATCGGCAAGCCGGACAAGAAGATGGGGCAAGCAGGCGCGCACATTGCCGATGTCATCATGGACGACGTGCATGTGCCGGGATCGGCGCTGGTCGGGGGCGAAGAAGGCCGGGGCTTTCAGATTGCGATGCAGAGCCTTGATAACGGGCGGCTTTCGGTGGCTGGCATGGGCGTGGGCATGGGGCGCCGCGCGCTCGACACCGCAATCCGCTATGCCACCGAGCGCAAGGCCTTTGGCGAGCCGATTGCGAACTTCCAGCTGATCCAGGCGATGCTGGCCGACAGCGAGGCCGAACTCTATGCCGCCGAATGCATGATCGCCGACGCCTGCGCCCGCGCGGACCGGGGCGAGAATATCCAGCGCAAGGCAGCATCCGCCAAGCTGTTCTCGTCCGAAGCCTGCGGGCGCGTGGTGGATCGGTGCGTGCAGGTGTTTGGCGGGGCGGGATACCTTGCCGAATATCCGGCGGAGCGGTTCTTCCGCGATGCACGCATCCTGCGCATTTACGAAGGCACCAGCCAGATCATGCAATTGCAGATCGCCAAGAGTTTGCTGCGCGAATTCAGCAGCGAAGGGGCGGTTTGGTGATCCTCCCCGAACCGGGGAGGGGGACCGCGACGCGTAGCGGCGTGGTGGAGGGGGCTCTCCACAGGCGCAGCGCCGGGTTGATAGCCCCCTCCACCACCGTTCCGGCGGTCCCCCTCCCCATGCTGGGGAGGAACTGCCGTGTATAATCTCCTCTCCGGCCTTTCGATTGTCGAGGTTTCCTCGTTCGTCGCCTCACCCACTGCGGGCCTCTATTGCGCACAATTGGGCGCAGAAGTGATCCGCGTTGACGACCGGCGCGGCGGGCTGGACTACCGGCGCTACATGATGACGCGCGAGGGGCGGTCGCTTTCGTGGGAGAACCTCAACCGCGCGAAGAAGAGCGTGGCGCTGGATCTGCAGACCACTGAGGGGCGCGAGCTGGCGGTTCGGTTGGCGCAGCAGACCGGGCAGGTCATCACCAACCTGCCGGCGGAAAGCTTCATGGCGCATAACCGGATCGCGGCGGGGCGGCCCGATCTGGTTTCGGTGCGGATCATGGGTTGGCATGACGGGCGGCAGGCGATGGACTTTACGGTCAACGCTGCTGCAGGCTATCCGCTGATGACCGGGCCGGAAGAGTGGGATGCGGACGATGCGCGTCCGGTGAACCAGGTTCTGCCTGCGTGGGATTTCATCACCGGGGCCTATTGCGCCTTTGCTCTGCTGGCCGGGCTGCGCCACCGCGATGCAACTGGCGAAGGCAGCGAGTTGCGCGTGCCGCTGGGCGATGTGGCCATTGGCACGGCGTTCAACGCCGGGGCGGCGGCGGAAATGCTCTATCGCGGGGATGACCGGGAGCGGATCGGCAATGCCATCTGGGGCGCATTCGGGCGCGATTTCCGCAGCCGTGATGGCAAGCGCTTCATGGTTGCCGCGCTGACGCCCAAGCAGTGGAAGGCGACAGTTGAGGCCTTTGGGCTGGACGAGGCGGTGGCGGGACTGGAGGCGGAGCTGGGCGTCAGCTTCCTCGCCAGCGATCACCACCGCTTCGTCCACCGCCACCGGCTGTTCGCCCTGTTCCAGCAGGCAGCAGAGCGGTTTGACTATGCCGACCTTGCCGCGCGGCTGACCAAGGCCGGGGCCACGTTTGAGCATTATCGCACCATGCACGAGATGGCGCGCGATCCTGAACTGGTGGCCAACAATCCGCTGTTCGGCCCTTCCCCCGCCAACCCGAGCGGCTTTGCCTATCCCGCGCCACGCAGCTTTGCCAACATCCCAGATCGTGAAGCCGGTGACCCGATGCCTGCGCCCTACCTAGGTCAGGACAGCGAGGAAGTGCTGGCGGAGCGGCTGGGGCTTTCATCAGGCCAAATTGCCGCGCTGATCGACCGGGGCGTGGTTGCCACTTCTGACAAGGACAAGACATGACCCTGCGTAGAGCCGCCATCGTTGCCCCTATCCGCACTGCCGTTGGCAAGTTTGGCGGGGCGCTGTCCTCGCTGACCGCTGGCGAACTGGGCGCGGTGGTTCTGAAAGCGCTGATGGAGCGCACCAAGATCGATCCGGCGCGGGTGGACGATGTGGTGTTTGCGCAAGGGTATGGGAATGGCGAAGCGCCGTGCATCGCGCACTGGTCATGGTTGCTGGCAGGGCTGCCCGAAGCGGTGCCGGGCTATCAGTTGGACCGGCGCTGCGGATCAGGGCTGCAAGCGATCGTCAATGCGGCGATGATGGTGCAGACCGGGGTTTCCGACGTGGTGGTGGCGGGCGGCGTGGAGTCCATGTCCAACGTGGAGCACTATACCACCGACGTGCGCAAGGGTGTGCGCGCAGGATCGCTGACGCTGCATGACCGGCTGACGCGGGGGCGCGTGATGAGCCAGCCGGTGGAGCGCTATGGCGTGATCAGCGGGATGATCGAGACGGCGGAGAATCTGGCCAAGGACTTCGGCATCAGCCGTGAGGCTTGCGATGCTTATGCTGCGCGCAGCCACCAGCGGGCAGCGGCGGCTTGGGCGGGCGGGCTGTTCCAGGATGAACTGGTGGCAGTGCCGGTGCCGCAGAAGAAGGGCGATCCGGTGATCTTCGCGCATGATGAGGGGTATCGCGCGGACGCTACGCCGGAATCGCTGGGCAAGTTGCGCGCTTTGGAAGGCGGCGTTGTGACGGCGGGCAATGCCAGCCAACAGAACGATGCGGGGGCGGCATGTCTGGTCGTGGCTGAGGACAAGCTGGAGGAGCTGGGGCTGGAGCCGATTGCGTGGTTCCATTCGTGGGCGGCGGCGGGCTGTGATCCTTCGCGCATGGGCTATGGCCCGGTGCCTGCCACCGAGCGGCTGTTTGCGCGCAATGGCTTATCGTGGTCTGACATCGACCTGATCGAACTGAATGAAGCCTTTGCGCCGCAGGTTCTGGCTTGCCTGAAAGGCTGGGGCTGGTCGGACGATGACAGCCGCCACGCCATGCTCAACGTCAACGGCTCGGGCATCTCGCTGGGCCATCCCATCGGCGCGACCGGCGGGCGCATTCTGGCCAACCTGACGCGCGAATTGCAGCGGCGCGGGGGGCGCTATGGGCTGGAGACGATGTGCATTGGCGGCGGTCAGGGGATTGCGGCGGTGTTCGAGGCGGCGCGGTGATCCTCTCCCCCTACGACAGCGAGGACCACGGCGAAATCCGTGAAGGCGTTCGCAAATTGTGCGCGCAGTTTCCCGGCGAGTACTGGCGCAAGCTGGACGCGGCCCGCGAATATCCGACCGACTTCGTGAATGCCCTGACCGAAGCGGGATATCTTTCGGTGCTGATTCCTGATGAATACGGCGGGTCCGGCCTTGGCCTTAGCGCGGCGGCGGCGATCCTTGAGACCGTGCAGGCCGAGGGCGGCAATGGCGGCGCGTGCCATGCGCAGATGTACACGATGGGCACGATCCTGCGACATGGGTCCGAGGAGCAAAAGCAGGCCTATCTGCCCAAGATCGCCAGCGGGGAACTGCGGTTGCAGGCCTTTGGCGTGACCGAGCCGACCAGCGGGACCGACACGACCAGCCTTCGCACTTTTGCCCGGCGCGAGGGCGACGAGTACGTGGTCAATGGCCAGAAGATCTGGACCAGCCGCGCCGAACATTCCGACCTGATGCTGCTGCTGGCGCGCACCACGGCGAAAGACGAAGTGGCGAAGAAGACCGACGGGCTATCGGTGTTCATCGTCGACATGCGCGAGGTGGTAGGCAAATCGCTGACCATCCGCCCGATCCGCACGATGATGAACCATGCGACGACCGAAGTGTTCTTCGATAACATGCGCATCCCGGCGGCCAACCTGCTGGGCGAGGAAGGCAAGGGCTTCCGCTATATCCTGTCGGGCATGAACGCCGAGCGGGTGCTGATTGCGGCCGAATGCGTGGGCGATGCCAAGTGGTTTACGCAGCGGTCGGTGGACTATGCCAAGGAGCGGCAGGTGTTCGGGCGCGCCATCGGGGCCAATCAGGGCGTCGCCTTCCCCATAGCCAAGGCTTACGCGAACATGCGCGCGGCGGAACTGATGGTGCGCGAAGCGGCGCGGATGTATGAAGCCGGACTGCCGATGGGGGCAGAGGCGAACATGGCCAAGATGCTGGCCGCCGATGCTTCATGGGAAGCGGGCAACGCCTGTGTGCAGACGCACGGTGGGTTCGGATTTGCCGAGGAATACGACGTGGAACGCAAGCTGCGCGAGACGCGGCTCTATCAAGTGGCGCCGATCAGCACGAACCTGATCCTGTCGTTTCTGGCCGAGCATGTGCTGGGGTTGCCGCGGAGTTATTGACGCGCGCGTTGAGTCTTTGATTTGGCTGGATTCCCGCCTTCGCGGGAATGACGAGGTTCTTGTGTCGACATCATTCGTCATTCCCGCGAAGGCGGGAATCCAGATGGGCAGGCACCTACTTGGGTAGCTGGCCAGTGTTCTCGGCCAAACCACCACCCAACGCGCGATAAAGCTCAACCATGTTGCTGGCTTTCGTCAGCCGCGCGGTGATGAGCGATTGCTGCGCAGTATATAGGGTGCGCTGGGCGTCCAATGGCTCGAGGAAATTGGCGACGCCTGCATCATAGCGCAACGTGCTGAGGCGGTAGGCGGTAGCCGCGTTCACCTCAAGGCTGGTCTGGGCGCGCAGGCGTTCATCAATCGTGCCGCGCCGGGCGAGCGCATCGGCGACTTCGCGGAACGCGGTCTGGATCGTGCCTTCGTAGGTGGCCAATGCCGCATCGCGCGATGCCTTGGCAGCGGCAAGGTTGTTGGCCGTCGCCCCGCCATCAAAGATGCGCTGGCGCACGGCGGCGTTGGCAGACTTCTGGAAATCGCCGCTGTCAAAGATGCTGGTGAGACCCGCCGAGGCGAAGCCGAACAGCCCGGTGAGCGAGAGCGCTGGGAAAAACGCCGCGCGGGCTGCACCGATATTGGCATAAGTGGCGCGCAGCGAATGTTCGGCTGAAAGCACATCGGGACGGCGCAGCAGGACTTCGGATGAAAGCCCAACCGGCAACGCGCCCAGCACCTGATCGCCAGCGCCCAGCGTTGTTGGCAACACGCCAGCGGGCAACGGGCCGCCTGTGATGAGTTCGAGCGCGTTGCGCGCCTGCGCAAGGCTGGTCTGGAGATCGGCAACCGCTGCTTCTGCCGTGTTCAACTGCGATGTGGCGGTGGCAACATCGAGCTTGGTGCCGATGCCGTTTGCCTCGCGCCGCACGTTAACGGTCAGGGTGTCCTTGCGGGTGGCGACCGTCTCTTGCGCGATGCGCAAGGCATCTGCCGTGGCGGCATAGCTCAGCCATGCGCTGGCGGTTTCTGCCACCAAGGCAATCTGGGTGGACTTGCGCCCTTCTTCGGTCGCCAGCCATGTTTCAAAACCGGCGGCGCTGAGGTTGCGCAAACGGCCCCACAGATCGATCTCGTAAGCGCTGGAGCCTGCCTGCACGAGGAAGTTATCGGTTATCTGCCCCTGCGTGCCCTGCACCGCTGACAGCGTGCCCGAGGCATTGACGATGGGGAACAGCGCCGCGCGGTTTACCCGGTAGAGCGCCCGTGCGCGTTCGACATTGGCCAGTGTGGCGCGCAAGTTGCGATTGTCGGCCAAAGCCTTGCCAATGACCTGTTGCAGCCGCGGATCGGTGAAGAAATCGCGCCAGCCCAAGGCATCAACGGCGGTATCCCCGGCAGCGAGCGCGGGATAGGCCGCGCCCTGCGGCAGGCTGGGAGCAACCGGTGCTTCGGGCTGCACATACTTGGGGGCAAAGTTGCACGCAGCCAGCGCGAAGGCAGGCAGCACGGTGATGAGCGTGCGCAGCTTCATGCCGGTTCTCCCTCGGGCAGCGTCGGCTCTGGAGTGGGGCGGTTGCGATTGAACAGGCCCTTCACCAGCACGAAGAACACCGGCACGAGGAAGATTGCCAGCACCGTGGCCGAGAGCATCCCGCCCATTACCCCGGTGCCGATGGCGCGCCGGCCATTGGCACCCGCGCCGCTTGCCAGCACCAGCGGCAGAACGCCCGCAATGAACGCAACGCTGGTCATGATGATCGGCCGCAGACGCAGGCGTGCACCCTCAAGCGCGGCAGCCACCGGAGTTGCCCCCTTCTTCATCGCGAATTCGGCAAATTCGACGATCAGGATGGCGTTCTTGGCAGACAGGCCGATGGTGGTGAGCAGCGCCACCTGGAAATAGATGTCGTTATCATACCCGCGCATTGTCACCGCCAGAACTGCACCGATAATGCCAAGCGGCAGCACCAACAGCACCGCAACCGGCACCGACCAGCTTTCATAAAGCGCAGCAAGACACAGGAAGATAAAGAAGATCGAGGCACCATAGAGCAGCCCGGACTGGCTGGAAGCGGCGCGTTCCTGATAGGACAGGCCGCTCCACGCAACGGAGAAGCCACCATCCAAGGTGCCCGCATTCTCCTCCATCACGTCCATCGCATCGCCCGAGCTGACGCCCGGTGCGCCGCTGCCGTTAAGCTGCTGTGCGGCGATGCCGTTGAACCGATCAAGCCGCACAGGGCCTTGCGTCCATTCGGTAGACGCAAAGGACGAGAATGGGGCCATCTGGCCGCTGCTGCTGCGCACGAACCACTGACCAAGATCAGCAGGCTTGGTGCGATAGGGCGCATCGCCCTGCACGTAGACGCGCTTTACGCGGCCACGATCGACGAAATCGTTCACATAAAGGCCGCCCCACGCGATGGAGAGCGTGGAGTTGGCGGCGGCAGGCGCGATCTGAAACGCGGTAAGCGCCTCATCATCGATATTGACCTTGAGCTGGGGCGTATCTTCCAGACCGCTGAGGCGGACCTGACCCAGTCGGGCGTTCCCCTCGGCCAGCTGCACCAGTTGACGGCGCGCAGCGGTGAGTGCGGCACGGCCTGCGCCAGTGGCATCCTGCAACCACATTTCAAAACCGGCGGATGAACCGAGGCCCCGGATCGGCGGGGGGCTGAGAATGAAGATCTGCGCCTCACGCGATTGACGGAAATAGGCGTTGAGACGTTCGGCAATGGCAGCAGCAGAGCGATCAGCGCCTTGCCGTTCGGACCAGTCCTTGAGCAGGATGAAGCCCTGCCCGGCGTTCTGCGCCGAACCCGATGGTCCGCGACCCATGTTGACGAACACCGCATTGACATTCTCCTTCTCGGCCTCGCGGATATAGCGCGAAATTTCGAAGGCGACGGCGCGGGTCTGTTCGGAGGTGGAGCCGACCGGGAGCTGATAGTTGATCGAGATATTGCCCTGATCTTCGTCCGGCAGGAAGCTGGTGGGCAGGCGCACATACAGCACCACCATCGCCACGGTGATTGCGGCAAAGGCCAGCATCCACGGCGTGGGGCGCGATACGGTGCGGGCAAGGCGGTTCTTGTAACGATCCTCAAGCCTGGAATAGCCGCTGTTGAAGCGGGAGAAGAAACGGCCCTTGGGCTTTTCATGCTCTACCGGGACAAGCAGTGTGGCGCACAGCGCTGGCGTAAAGATCAGCGCAACAAAGGCAGAAAGCGTCATGGCCGCAACGATGGTGACCGAGAACTGCCGGTAGATCGCTCCGGTAGAGCCGCCGAAGAAGGCCATTGGCACGAACACGGCCGTGAGCACCAGCGTAATGCCGATCAGCGCCGAGGTGATTTCACCCATCGACTTTACCGTGGCTTCAAGCGGGCCAAGCTTTTCCTCATGCATCACACGCTCGACGTTTTCGACCACGACAATCGCGTCGTCGACCAGCAGGCCGATGGCAAGGACGAGGCCGAACATGGTGAGCGTATTGATCGTATAGCCGAACATCGAGAGCACGCCGAACGTGCCGAGCAGCACCACCGGCACCGCGATGGCGGGGATCAGGGTGGCGCGCCAGTTCTGCAGGAACAGGAACATCACGATGACGACGAGGACGATCGCCTCGACCAGCGACTTTACCACCTCCTCGATCGAGATTTTGACGAAGATGCTGCTGTCTCGGGGGTAGGCGGTGTGATAGCCGGCCGGCAAATCCTTGGCCAGTTCAGCGACCATTTCCTTGACCAGTTCGGCAGTCAGCGTGGCGTTGGCACCCGAGGCAAGGTTGATTGACATGCCGGTTGCAGGCATGCCGTTGAAGCGATTGAGCGCGCCGTAGCTTTCCTCGCCCATCTCTACGTTGGCAACATCCTTGAGCTTTACCACCGAGCCATCGACATTGGTCTTGACCACGATGTTGCGGAACTGCTCAGGCGTTTCGAGGCGCGAGCGCGCTGTGATCGTGGCGTTGAGACGCTGGCCATCGGGCGCAGGGTTGCCGCCGACTTCGCCCGCCGCAACCTGCGTGTTCTGGGCCTGCAGTGCAGCGGTGATGTCGGACGGCATCAGTTGGACCGCCGCAAGGCGCAGCGGATCGAGCCAGACGCGCATCGCAAACGAGCCGCCGAACACATTGGCACTGCCCACGCCTTCAACGCGCGAGAGCGGATCCTGGAAATGCGTGGTGAGATAGTCGGAAATGTCGGAATTCGATGCGCGCCCGGTCTCGTCATAGATGGCGACGACCATCAGCATGTCCGACTGCGCCTTGTTGACGTTGACGCCCTGCTGCTGGACGACTGCAGGCAAGCGGCTGATCGCGCGCGAGATGGCGTTCTGCACCTGAACCTGCGCGGTGTCAGGATCGGTGCCCTTGTCGAACGTGACGGTGATGCTCGACGAGCCGTTCGACGACGAGGAATTGAAGTAAAGCATGCCGTCCAGGCCCTTGAGCTGCTGCTCAAGAATCTGGGTGACCGAATTTTCCACCGTAGCCGCGTCAGCGCCGCCGTAGTTGGCGTTGATCGAGACGGTGGGCGGCGCAATATCGGGATATTGCTCGACGCCCATTGTGCTGACCGCAAACAGTCCGGCCGCCATGATGACGATGGCGAGCACCCACGCAAAGATCGGGCGATAGGCGAAAAACCGGGAAATCATCGGCCGTCAGTTCCCTGCCGCAGCAGGGCTGGCCTTGGTGCCTGCAGCAGGCTTGCTACCTGCAGGAACAACCTTGGCCTTGGCCCCTTCGCGCGCATTGATCAGGCCTTCGACAACCACCCGGTCCCCCGGTTTCAGCCCGCCGGTGACCAGCCAGTTTTGGCCGACAGGAGTGTCTGCCGTGATTTCGCGCTTTTCCAGTTCGTCCTTGGCATTGGCAACCAGCACGCTGGCGCGTCCACGCGGATCGCGGGTCACGGCAGCCTGCGGCACAAGTATGCCATCGGGAACGCTGCCCTGCCCCACTTTGGCGCGCACGAACAGGCCGGGCAGCAGATCGCCCTTGGGATTTGGTACGACAGCGCGGACAGTGATCGTGCCGGTTTCGGGGTTCACGTCAACGTCTGCGGGGTTGAGCTTTCCGGCGACCGGGTATTCGCTGCCATCGGGCAGGATGACGGTGACCGGCGCGGCCCCTGACACCAACTTGCCACTTTCGATCGCGCGGCGCAGGGCCATGAAATCGGCGCTCGACTGGCGGATGTTGACATACATCGGATCGAGCCGCTGCACTTTGGCCATCGGCGTGGCCTGCGCATTGGTAACGAGCGCGCCCTTGGTGACCATCGAAATGCCGATGCGGCCACTGATCGGCGAGGTAACGCGGGTGAAGCCAAGGTTGACGCGGGCCGAAGCCAGTGCCGCACGCGCCTGCCCCACCGCCGCACGCGACTGGTTATAGGTGGCACGCGCGTCTGCTGCTTCCTGCTTGCTCACGCCGCCTTGCACGGCAAGCGCTTCAAAGCGTTCGGCACGCAGACGATTGGCTTCGACCGTCGCCTCGGCAGACGCGACTGTGGCGGTTGCCTGTGCCTGCGTGGCGGCGAGCAGGCGGGAATCGATCTGGTAGAGCGCCTGCCCTTCGCGCACGTAGCTGCCTTCCTGGAACAGCCGCGCCATGACGAGGCCTGCCACTTGCGGGCGCACTTCGGCAATTTCGAAGGCTTCGGTCCGTCCTGCGAGTTCGGTGGTCAGTTCCACCGCTTCGGCCTTGGCGATGATGACGCCCACCACCGGCGTCGGCTTTGGCTTGTCAGCTTCGGCCGAGCCACAGGACGACAGTCCAAGCGGGGTGGTGATAACAGCGATGGCAAGCAACAGAGATCGCGTTTGAGGCCGCAAGGATAGTCTCACTCGAAAAAAGATATCGCACTTCGATGCCACCGAACGCACGAGTGAACGATTCGCCTCAAGGCCATCGCCAACCCGCCCGTTGGGGCATGTTTGGAGCGTGTCTAGCAGATTGCTGCAACTGCGCACGTTCCTTGATGGGCGGGACCGACGGTTGCGACACAAAGTTACATTTGCCCAAAAGCATCCGATTTTCTTCGCTTCATCGCATGGCAACCCCAAAATAGAGGCAAAATCGCTCCACAACTGCGAATATCCGTGGAAAGACGCGCGTGGGGCATGGTGTTTCCGACGCGCGTTGCGTTAGCCGTGCCATCCCTTTCCAGCAGAGGACATGACTACAATGAATAACAGCGACCTCGCCGACATCATCGCCGCCAACCACGGCCTCTCGAAGGCAGACGCCCGCAAGGCCGTCGACAACGTGTTTGCCGCGATCACAGACGCTGCCGCGAAGGGCGACGAAGTTTCGCTGAACGGCTTCGGCAAGTTCAAGGTCAAGAACACCCCGGCCCGCGAAGGCCGCAATCCTTCGACCGGCGCAACCATCCAGATCGCAGCTTCGAACAAGCTGACTTTCTCGGCCGCCAAGGCGGTCAAGGACAAGCTCAACGGCTGATCCTTTCCGGCCCGGCGTCTGCCAGTGGGCAGACGCCGGACGGACAAAGCCCGGCGCTTATGCCCGGCCCTGTGGCAAGCGCCACCCCGTTCAGTTAACCTGCCGCTCCAACCCCGCCCAATAAGGTTCGCGCAATGTCCGCCGCAGGATCTTGCCTGAAGGGTTGCGGGGCAGCGCATCAATCACATCGACTGATTTTGGAACCTTGAACGCGGCAAGGCGCTGTCGCGTCCATTCGATGACCGATTGCGGATCGATCATATGCCCCGCCTTGGGCACACACACCGCTTTCACAGCCTCGCCCCACGTCTCGTCCGGCACGCCGATGACTGCCACCTCCAGCACGTCCGGGTGGCCATAGATCGCACTCTCGACTTGCGCCGGGTAGACGTTCTCCCCGCCGGTGATGATCATGTCCTTGATGCGGTCATGCATGTAGACATAACCGTCCTCGTCAAAATAGCCCGCATCGCCGGTGGCAATCCAGCCGCCTGCGGTCATGGTCTTTGCCGTGGCTTCGGGCAGGTTCCAGTATCCCAGCATATTGTTGGATGATCGGGTCTGAATTTCGCCGATCTCACCAACGCCAAGCGCCTTGCCGTGTTCGTCCACCACGCGCACTTCCACCCCGGGGAGCGGCTTTCCGGCAGAGCGCATGCGCTGGTTTCCTTCGACGCAGTGGTCCTCGGGCGGCAGAATGCAGATGGTGCCCGTGGTTTCGGTCATGCCGTAGGCCTGAATGAATTCGGCCCGGAACATGGCGATGCATTCGCGCAGCAGCACCAACGGGATCGGCGATGCGCCATAGATGATGTATTTCAGGCGGGAGAAATCAACGCCTGCGCAGTCCGGATGGTTAAGCAGCATCTGCAGCGCGGCAGGCACGATGAAAAAGCGGGTAACGCCCTTCTGCTCCACTGCATCAAACACCGCGCGCGGCTCGAACTCGGAAAGGATGATGCCGGGCAGCCCTGCGCCTATGGCCATGACGCCAAGCCCGGTGCCCCCGATGTGGGCGCACGGCATGGCCACAAGGATCGCCTCATCATCGGTCATCGCGGCATAAGGTTGATCGTTGCCGATCGATTGTTTGCGCAGGCCAAACAGGTTCAGGTTGGAAAGCACCGCGCCCTTCGGATTGCCGGTGGTGCCCGAAGTGTAGAGTTGCAGCACGGCATCGTCCGGGCCAGCGGCCTGAAATGCGCCGCGTCCCTGCGTGTCGATCCATGCCCATGCATCGTCCTGCGTCAGACATGGGCCGACGGTCGGCAGTGCTGCGAAGGCATCTGCGAATGCTTCGAACCCTGCGCCCAGAAACACCGCCTTGGCCTGCGCATCGCCAGCAATCCAGGTCGCCTCGGCAGGCGCAAGTCGCCAGCCAATGGGGACCATGACCGCACCAAGCCGCGCGGCGGCAAAGAACAACGTGAAATAGAGTGAGCAGTTCTTGCCAAACCACGCAATGCGATCACCTTTGACCAGACCAAGCGCCTGCAGCCCGGCGACAGCCTGGGCCGTGGTCTGCTCAAGCTGCAGGTAAGTCAGCGTGCGATCTGGCCCGTCCAGCGCAATGCCGTTGGGCCGATCATCAGCCCAAAACCGCAGAAATTCGTCAAAGGTGAAAAGGTGCGCGGTGCGTTCCGCCGTTGTCGGCAGAGCTTTCGGTTCTGTTTCCGGAAATGCGGCAGGTTCGGCCATGCTTTACTCTCCCAAACATTTTGCGGGAGTTAATCATGCAATTAAGGTGCCGCGCAAGCCTGCCAATCGTGACAGAGTGTGTTGCCTGGCAAGGTCAGGCCTTCTCCATCGCCTTTTTATAGATGCTGGTGCGTGGCACTTCGAACAGGCGCATGACCATTGGTTCGAAGAACGACAGCGGCAAGGAATCATAGGCTGGATCGAATGACGGGCAATCATACTTTTCGATGAATTCGGCGGTGGCCGCAGCGTGTTCATGATCGGCAAACTTGTCACGCATGTTGCGATCAAGGCCGATGAACTGGAAGAAGTTGTAGCCCTGAAATATGCCGTGATGCTGCACGATCCACAGCAGTTCTTCCGAAACGAAAGGCTTGAGAATGGCCGCAGCCACATCAGGGTGGTTATAGGCTCCCAGCGTATCGCCAATATCGTGCAACAGGGCCATTACCACATAGGCCTCGTCGCGCCCATCGCGGTGGGCGCGGGTGGCGGTTTGCAGGCAGTGGGTCAACCGGTCGACAGCAAAGCCGCCGCAGTCTCCCTCAAGCAGCCGCAGGTGATCAAGCACGCGTGCGCCGCCATTGCGCGAATAGGGTTTGAGGTGCGTCATGATTGCATCCCAATCCGCTTGCGTGCCTTCGGTCATGCTGTGGAACTGGGCTGTGGGAAGCTCTTCCATCGCGATCATCCTTCTCCCGCGCACCTTCTTCTGGTGCATCCGTTGGGCGAGAGAGTATCGCTTTTATCCTGCTTGGGAAGATGCAACCGGCGCAAATATCTGTCCGGGCAGCGAAAGCGCCAGCGCAAGGCAACCCAGCAGTAGCACAAAGATCACGGCCATCGCCGCATAAACCCCGCCTGCTCCAGCCATCGCATCCGGCCCACCAAGCGCGAAGTAGGCACTGCCCACCAAGGCAATGCCAAACGCTCCGCCCATTTGCAGCACGGTCTTCAAGATGCCGCTGGCCGCGCCTGCATGGCGGCGTTCAACCCGCGCCAGCGCAACGGGTGTGACCGGGCCAGACAGCGTGCCCATGCCAATCCCTGCGAGCAGCAGCGCAGGCAAAAGCAGCGCCAGACCGGGGCCATCCCACGCAATCCACGCCAGCGTTGCGCTGTTGGCAATCAGCAGCGCGATTGACGCAAACACCATCACCCACTTGCCCATCCGCGCCAGATACTTGCGACCGAGAAAGCCCATTCCGATCATCACGCCTGCGCTGAACGGGATATGGACAAGCCCCGTCTGCAATGGCGAATAGCCAAGGCGCGATTGCAGTGCATGGGCAAACACGAACAGGAACCCGGTGTTGGCCGCCGCAAAAACCAGACCGATCAGCGCGGCGGTGCGAAACAGCGCGTCATCCAGCAGCGCCGGATCAAGGATCACCGGCCTGCCCGCCCGCGCCCGCCGCACCAGCCCGCGCCACGCCGCCCACATCACGAAAGGCGATGCCGCCAACAGGGCAAGGCTCGCACCGTCAAAGCCCGCATGTTCACCGCGCACCAGCGGCACCAGCATCGCGGCCAGCGCGGCACCAAAAGCCAGCGTGCCGATCACATCGATCCGCCCGCCCTTATGCTCAACCTCCCGCGGGAGATAGCGCCAGCCCGCAACTAGCGCGGCAAGCCCGATGGGCAGGTTGATCAGGAACACTGTGCGCCACCCAAGGCCCGCAATGTCTGCGGAGATCAGCAGCCCGCCGACGATCGGCCCGGCAATCCCGGCAAGGCCACCAATGATGCCAAACCACGCCAACCGTCCGATGCGCTCCACCGGATCGTAAAGTATCTGGATCACCGCCATAACCTGCGGCGCCATGATCGCGCCCGCAGCGCCTTGTGCCACACGCGCGGCAATCAACAGTTGCGGATCACCCGCCACGCCGCACAAAACGGACGCGAGGGTAAAGCCCGCCACCCCGGTGAGGAACATGGCGCGCCCGCCAAACAAGTCTCCCAGTCGCCCTCCGAGCAGCAGCAAAAGCCCGAACGCCAGCGAATAGCCCGCCGCGATCCATTGCGCAGCACTGCCGCCAAGGTCTTGCCCGCGCGCAGCAAAGTCTGCCTGCATCGCCGGAAGCGCGGTGTTGATGATCGTGACATCAACGATTTCCAGCACCAGCGCGGTAATAAGCGTGAAAAAGGCGAGGCTTTTCTGCCGCGCGGTCATGGTTGCAATAGCTTGGGCCATCTGTTCAGATCTTGCCTTCGCGGAGCATCTTGACCGCCGCATCGCAGGCCCGCGCCGTCAGCGCCATGTAAGTGAGCGAAGGGTTCTGGCAGGCAGAGGACGCCATTTGCGCGCCATCGGTGACGAACAGGTTCGGCACATCGTGCGCCTGGCTCCACTTGTTGAGCACTGAGGCTTTCGGATCGTGGCCCATGCGCGCGCCACCCATTTCATGAATAGCCATGCCGCCGGTGCCGGGCTGATCCGATCCCATGATCACATTGCCGCCGGCCGCCACCATCATCTCTGCCGCATCGGCCTTGGCCTGCGCCAGCGCCGCCTGCTCTTCCTTGCCGAACGCGAACTGGATCTGCAGTTGCGGAATGCCGAAGCGGTCAGTCTTCACCGGATCAAGCGTAAGGCGGTTTGAATCACGCGGCACGCAATCGGCAAAAGCGACCAGCACCATGCGCCACATGCCCGGACTGCGCAGCCGGGTCTTTAGCGCTTCGCCAATACCCGCCTCACGCTTGCCCGCGCCCCAGTTGCTCTGCAGCGCGCCGCCCTGATACGAATAGCCGCGCGTGTGGCCCACTCCGTCCATCGTATCCATGTTGCGATAGCGCGCAACCACGACGCCGGTCGGCCTGTTGCCGAAAGAGGTGCGATCACTGAACTGCGGGAACAGCGCAATGGTAGACAGCGTGCTGGCGTGGTCCATGATCTGCGTGCCCAGCGCGCCGCTGCCGTTGGCCAATCCGTTCGGCATCGCCGCGCTGCGTGAATTGAGCAGCAGGTGGACCGAATTGAACGCTCCCGCATTCAGGAACACCATCCGCGTCGTGGCCGATCCGCGCGTGCCGTCCTTCGTGTTCACATAGCGCACGCCGGTGACACGATTGGTCTTCGCATCATAATCCACCGCCTCGACAATCGCGTCGGTCAGCACGGTGAGATTGCCGGTGGCTTTGGCGGCAGGCAGCGTGCTCGATTGCGTGGAGAAATAGGCACCAAATGAGCACCCACGCGCGCAGATGGACCGGTTCTGGCATTCCGAACGGCCTTCATCAGGCTTGGCCTGCGTCATGTTCGCAACCCGGCCCACCGTCATGCAGCGCCCGAACTTTTCAGCAATGGCCTTGCGCGCGTGCTGCTCCACGACATTGAGCGCCATCGCTGGCTGGAACCTGCCGTCGGGCAATTGCGGCAGGCCTTCCGCTGCGCCTGAAACGCCGATAAATTCCTCAACCTTGTCATACCACGGCGCAAGATCGGCATAACGGATTGGCCAGTCGGTGCCATTACCGTCGCGCTTGTTGGCGCTGAAATCGTAGTCCGACCAGCGATACGACTGCCGCCCCCAAGTGAGCGAACGCCCGCCAAGCTGGTAGGATCGCAGCCAGTTGAACTTGCTGCCGGGTGCGGTGCTGTAGGGATTATCCTTGTCGTTGACGAAGTGTCCCTGCGTATATTCGTTGAACTGCCGGTTGAGCATCTGCACCGAATATTCGCGCGCAAAAAGGTCCGCATCGCCCGCCCCGCGCAATGGCATTTGCCACGGGTCTTTCAGCTCATTCTCGTACTCGCCGTGGACGATCTCGCGCCCACGCTCGATCATCAGGACTTTCAGCCCCGCCTGCGTCAGCTCCTTGGCCGCCCAGCCCCCGGTGATGCCAGAACCGACCACGATCGCATCGAATTGCATGTTCATCGCCTTTATCAATGCTCAGCCGAAGTCGACGGCGGTCCAGTCGTTGGAAACCGCGCGAAAATCGGGCGTCAGCGGCAGGTCGGGATCGAAGCGACCGGGCACCGGCTCATAGCGCAGTTCGCGCGAAGCACCGGCCTCGCTGGTGTAGTACCCGGTGAGGATCAGCGCCTTGATCGCCTTCCAAGGGCTTTCAGTCGCTCGTGCAGCATAAGCCTCAGCATCGAGTTGCGTGACGAGGCCGAGCTGCTTGTCCGGCGCGGACGCAAGGAAATCCTCGCCTGCGCGGCCATCAAGTTCGCTTTCTATCCACGCAACATGCCGGAACGAGCCATCAGCGCGCAAAAAACGGGCATAGGGCGCAGAATCGCTGAACGGCTTGCGCGCATTTTCAAGCCCGTGCGCAAGCGCAAGAATCACAAAGTCGCCGGCACCCACATCACCTGCGCCCGGAGTATCTGTGCGCGGAATAACGATCTGGCTGACAACCTTCATCAGTGCCCGCTGGCGCGACGTCGGTGCTTCATCCACATCAATTCGCGCAAAGCTCGCCGCCGCCGCCGGCACCCCGAGCGCGGATGCGAGCAATGCCGCAGCACCCAGGATTTCCCTGCGATTCCAGCTACCTTGCAGCTTGTCCTGCATTTCCGTCCACTCTCCCCGGCGCGGCACCATCTCCGGCGCGCGCCATCATATAAGAATGGGTACTCTAATTTGAGAGCCTCCCGCAAGAGGTTTGCGTAGATTGTACAATCTGCACTTGCCCCAGCGCGCATCTCCGCCTAGGGGCTTGCGGGTGTCGGGGAGTAGCGCAGCCTGGTAGCGCATCTGGTTTGGGACCAGAGGGTCGTAGGTTCGAATCCTATCTCCCCGACCACCTTGCTAAGGGGGCACATATGACGGAAGTCAGGCGGCTGTCTCCAAATGCAAGGATTTCGCATTGCGCAGGATTTGAGGCAACCTCGTCCCGCATTTTGCAGGTAGTACCCAACACCAAGCTACCATCAGCCACAATCTGACTTGCGTGATAGCCGGTACTGCAAATATCCTTTGGATATTGGGCAACAGGCGCACCGTAAGACACAGGCTGCCTTGTTCTAAGGCACAATCTTGCCATCTATCGGAACCTCGGAGCAGGCCGAAGGACTTCAACCCGCCGATCAAGCATGAAGCGATCCGGTTAGTGTGCGGACGCCGTGTCGCATGTGCGTAATCCGTCAGCGATCTGGCAGCGCGCTGCAACGCTAAAAGCCGGTATGTTTGGAAGTCGTTCGTCGTCGCGAAGCGGGCCACTCGACATTGTTGCCGTGATTGCCCTGCTCCCGCGCAGCCCAGCGGGCAGTCTATAATCAACGCCACGCTCATCTGGTCGTTGCAGACTCCTCCACCCCGGCAATCTGGACGCTGAGCAAGGTTGATACCCTGCACCATCACACAGACATTCCACCAGCGGGCAGTCGGTTCGCGCTACCAACGGGATCACTTGGTGGATAAGCGGCGTACGACAATATCGGGGCCGGTGCCGGTATCGAAAGCTCCAAGTCGGCACACCAAACCGACCGTCCCGTGCACGTATGTGCCGTTTTCGGACTCACGCACCTGCAGACGACTTACATCGAAACCTTCGCCAGCCTGATGGGCGCCAACACTCGTCTCCGCGCCAGCAGGCTTGAACAAGCCGTTACCGACAGCTTGAATGTGGCAATCACGACATCCGCCAAATGCGCGCCCGTCACGTAAGCGGGGCCTGAGGGCCGCCTTGCGCGGTGCCCGTTCGCCGGGATGATTGCCGCTCTTTGAGCGAGGTGGCGGGTGTCGGACGAGATCGAGGATTCAGCAAGCGAACGGTCGAGTAGTCATACG